>Ga0209630_10004927_pt1 | contig 11501 bp, 8 predicted proteins | sample COG_01_FD_184745 | JGI IMG/M metagenome (GOLD analysis project Ga0209630, IMG submission 184745) | Pelagic Microbial community sample from North Sea - COGITO 998_met_01 (SPAdes) (version 2) | ecosystem: Environmental > Aquatic > Marine > Neritic zone/Coastal water | place: Helgoland, sampling... | reverse complement strand
CAACACTGTAGCTGTAGTGGTAATACCCGCCGCCATTGGCGCAGGAACCCATCGACAACACGTAACGTGGGTCCGGCATCTGGTCGTAGACCTTACGCAGGGCGGGAGCCATCTTGTTGGTCAGCGTACCGGCGACGATCATCAGGTCGGACTGACGCGGGCTGGCGCGCGGGGCCATGCCGAAGCGCTCCAGATCGTAGCGCGGCATCGACGCCTGGATCATCTCCACGGCGCAGCAGGCCAGACCGAAGGTCATCCACATCAGCGAACCGGTGCGGGCCCAGGTGATGACGTCGTCCAGCGGCGCGGTGATGAAGCCCTTGTCGGCGACCTCGGTGTTGACCGCCTCGAAGAACTTGTCGTGCAGCTTGGGATCGTAACCCTCGACGGTCGAGCGCGCGCCGAGACCATAGGAGGTCAGGGGCTGGCCCGAGGCGGTCACCAGACCGCTTTTAGGTGCTGCTACTCCCATTCGAGGGCGCCCTTTTTCCATTCGTAGATGAACCCGACGGTCAGAACGCCGAGGAAGACCATCATCGACCAGAAGGCGAAGACCATGCCGGCGTGGCTGAGGTCGAACATCGACACGGCCCACGGGAACAGGAAGGCCACTTCCAGGTCGAAGATGATGAAGAGGATGGAGACGAGGTAGAAGCGCACATCGAACTTCATGCGCGCGTCGTCGAAGGCGTTGAAGCCGCACTCATAGGCGGACAGCTTCTCCGAGTCGGGGCTGTTCGGCGCCATCAGCAGGGCCGCGACGATAAACAACAGACCGATGATGGCCGCGATCCCGATGAAGATCACGACCGGCAGGTACTGCAGAAGGAATGCGTTCATAAAAAATGGCCTCGCGGGCCGGATGGGGAGTCCGGCTGATCGGGGGGATTCGGCGCTTCTTAGACCCAACAACGCTGCCGTTCAAACCCATGCGGCAAAAGGGTTTTCATTGAGAATGGTTCGCAGATTTCAGGCTTAATTCTCGAAGATTCCCGGTGTCGCAAAAAGTACGTGCGAACCTGAATTCGTCGCTTGACCCGCCGCTACGGTCCGCCTAAACGACGCCCCTCGCCGCGGCGCAACCCGCCGCAGCGAGCAACGCGGGTGTAGCTCAGTTGGTTAGAGTGCCGGCCTGTCACGCCGGAGGTCGCGGGTTCGAGTCCCGTCACTCGCGCCATTCTTTCTGTGATCAGAAAGAATGGCGCGTCCCCCGCCTTCCCTTTCAAGACCCCCCTTCTTTCTGAACATTGTCAGTCGGTCTTCAGAGTTGCTCTCAGCAGCGTCTGCGGTTTCGCCTGCGCGTCCCGGCGCGCCGCGTCGCCGGCGGTGATCTGGACGAAGCGGAAGCCGCGGCGGTTCAACTCGTCCAGCAAGCCCGGCAGGGCGGCGATCATGGCCGGATGGGTCTCGTGGATGATCAGGACGCCGCCGTCGCTCTCGGCCATGTTGGCGAGGGTCCGGCGGGTGATGGCCTCGGCGCCGATGCCGCGCCAGTCGTCCGTGCCGCCCTCGGCGCCCACGACGGCGATTCCCTCGTCGCTGAGCCAGTTTCTGAGCCCCGGGCTGTCTCCGAGCCCCGGGAAGCGGAAGAAGGGCTCCACCTGGCCCGGAGCGGCGTTTTCGACGGCCAGGAAGCCGCGCCTGATCTCCGCCTGGGCCGTCTCCCTGCCCCACCAGGCCAGACGCGTCGGATGCGACCAGCTGTGGCTGCCCACATTATGTCCGCGGCGGACAGCGTCGCGGACGATGTCGGGCCTCAGGGCCGCATACTGTCCCACATAGAAGAAGGTCCCGCGCAGGCACCGGGATTCGAGAATCGCCATGACCGCCTGCGACCCGCGCGGATCAGGGCCGTCGTCGACGGTGATGGCGATGGTCTTCGGCCCCAGGGGCGTGCGCCGGTACTGCAGATTTCCATAGGCGCCGGGCGTGGTCAGGACGACCTGTTCGATCTTGCCGGGGAAGTTGGGCGCCGTCGGGCACGGTCCCACGGCCTGGGGCGCGCTGGTCGCCTGCACCGGACGCGGCGCGGGCGGCAGGAACCAGGCCCCCACGGCCACCAGAACAATCAGAAACAGCCGCACGCCGAGCCCCCGCCCGTGACCAGACGGGCTTTGTGGCCCATCGCACGCGGGTTGACGAGAGGGTTAACGTGAAAGGCGAGCGGCTGTGTCGGCTGCGCCTCTGCAAGCCCTAGTGGACCGCCAGTTCCTCGGCCGGACGGACGAAGGCGGGCTGGCCGCTGACGTCGGCGTAGACCATGCACAGGTCCTCGAAGACGCGGTTCCAGGCGAAGCGCTCGACGGTATGGACGCGGGCCGCGGCGCCGATGGCCTCGATGTCGCGGGCGAACAGGGCCTCGATGGCGGCGGCGTATTCGGTCGGGTCGGCCGAGGCGGCCAGCTGGCCGACCTCATTGGTGACGGTCTCGGCGACGCCGCCGGCGTTGACGCCAACCACGGGCCGCCCACAGGCCATGGCCTCCAGCACGATCAGGCCGAACGGCTCCTTGTCGTTGGCGTGGACGAAGGCGTCGCAGCTGGCGATGATCCGCGCCACGGCCTTGGGGTCCTTCTCATACGGCAGGGCGATGACCCGGTCCTCGGCGGGCATCCCCTGCCCGGCCCCGACCAGCACCAGATGATAGGGATCGCCCAGCTTCTGGACCGCCTCGATCAGCACATCGATGTTCTTCTCGCGCGCCGGACGGCCGGCGAAGCACAGCAGGCGGGCGCTGGCGGGCAGGCCCAGCTTCTTCAGGAGCCAGTCGCGGTCGCGGCGGTCGGGGCGGAAGGTGTCGATCTCCACGCCCAGGGGCCGGATGACGATATTGCCGACCCCGGCCTCTTCCAGACGGCGGGCGATGAATTTGCTGGGCGAGACGACGCGGTCGAACTGGCCGAACAACCGGGCCCAACGCTTCTCGACCGGCTTTTTGGCCCATTCGCCGAAATGCAGGGCGGCCAAACCAGCGGGATCGGAGTGGCAGAAGCCGACGACCGGGCAGCCGGCCCTCTGACCCGCCTCCAGCGCGCCCTGGCCGGGGGTGTAGGGATCGCCGGCCTCGATGATGGCGGGCTTCATGGAAGCGACCCAGGCGCCCCAGCGCTTGACCGAGGACGGCCAGCGATAGCCGTCGCCGAACGGTAGCTTGGTGGCCCGCAGCTTGATGATTCCGTCGGCGCCCGCGTCATGGCGCGCGCCGGGCACGACCAGCGAATGGGCGACGCCGGGCCGATTCTCGGCCAGCCACAGCTTCTTGGATTCCAGATAGCGCTTCACCCCGCCCGAGCGGGGCGCATAGAGCATGGTGGTGTCGACCAGACGCGGACGCGGATCCTCGGCCGAGGCCTTGAGGATCCTGAGCGTCTCGGCGACCTCTTCGTCCCACCCGGGGATCAGACGCAGGTCGGCTTCGGTGACGTCGAGATCGATCAGGCTCATTGAAGATTTCTCCGCTCGCTTGGACCGGGCAACGCGCGGCGTGCGAGTTTGGATGCGGGCGGCTTTTTTACGCGGGACCATGAAACGCCCCTAGACCCGCTCAACGCCAAGCTCAAGAGGTCATGCGGGATCGTCAGGCCCCGGATCGTTCCCGGTCGTGGGGATGCCGCGACGCAGCAAGGCCTCTCGCAGCAGGACCTCGACCTGGGCGTTGACCGAGCGCAATTCGGCGGCCGCCAGACGTTCGACGGCCGCCATCACGCCCGGAGAGGCGCGCATCAGGAAGGGCTTGCGCGGCTTGGCCGCCATCAGCCGTACAGGGTGCCGGTGTTGACCACGGGCTGGGCCTCGCGGTCCGCGCACAGCACGACCAGCAGGTTGGAGACCATGGCCGCCTTGCGGTCCTCGTCCAGATCGATGACGCCGCGCGCGCTCAGATCCTCAAGCGCGGTCTCGACCATGCCCACTGCGCCGGTGACGATCAGGCGACGGGCCGCCAGGATGGCCTCGGCCTGCTGACGCCGCAGCATGGCGCCGGCGATCTCGGGGGCGTAGGCCAGGTGGGCCAGGCGCGCCTCGTCGACCACCACGCCCGCCACGCCGCAGCGCTTGGCCAGTTCGTCGCGCAGCCGGGCGGCGACATCCTCGGCGTCGGCGCGCAGGGTCAGCTCCTGATCCACGCCCTCGACCTGTTCGCCGTGGTCGTAGGCGTAGTGGGACGCGATGTCGCGCAGGCCGGTGTCGACCTGGATGTTCACGAAGGCCTGATAGTCGTCGACGTCGAACAGGGCCTGGGCCGAATCCGACACCCGCCAGACGACGTTGGCCGCGATCTCCACCGGATTGCCGCGCTTGTCGTTCACCTTCAGCTTGTCGCTGGTGATGTTTCGCGCCCGCAAGGAAATCTTCTTGCGGCTGTACCAGGGCAGAACCCAGCGCAAACCGGTGTGGCGGTCCGTGCCGCGATAGTCGCCGAAGAGCAGGATCGCCGTCGCCTCATTGGGCTGCAGCGAATAGAGGCCGCACAGGATCAGCAGGCCGACGACCGCCGCGGACAGGCCGAAGACGACCGAGCCGACCTCCTCGCCATGCGACGCCGCCCCGTTTGCGCCCGCGAAACCGAGCAAGGGTCCGCCGACGATAAGGGCCAGGCCGAGCAGCAGCATCAGCACGCCGTTGGTGGTGGCGGCCGGCCGCTCGGATGAGGTGGAATGGGTGGTCATGATTCAGATCCCTCCGATATTCGTTATCGAAGTGATATCATTTTGATCGCGTCACTGACAAGCAGCATCGTTGCGAGATGCTTTCAAAGACGTCGTTCTGGCCTTGCAATCGCCTCAAATTCGAGAAACTTGAGGCAAGCTCGCGGACGCCCTGTTACAGGGTCGCGACAATCGTGCGCGTGTGTGTCCACAGGGGTTCCTACCGAATGCGTAAACTGCTCGCGACCGCTGCGGCGCTCGCTCCGCTGATGGTCGCCACCGGCGTTCAGGCGGAGGTCGTCGTTTCGACGACTCGCACCACCCCGATCCAGACCTCGAACGCGACCGGTTCGGCCGCCGACAACATCCGCTTCGCCTCGGGCGGCGGAACGAATCTGTCGTCCGGCACGGCCGTGACCATCGATTCGAACAACACGCTGATCATCGACAGCGGCGCGGCCGTGAATATCGAGAACGCCGCCGACAACTCGGTCGGGATTCAGGTCAACGGCGGGGTCTCGACGACCATCACCATCGCCGGCCAGGTCCTGGTCAACGACAGCATCAACACCTATCCGGACACCGACAACGACGGCGACCTGGATGGTCCGTGGGCGACGGGCACGGGCAAGTACGGCTTGCGTCTGTCCGGCGCGGGCGCTGTGACCGGCAACATCGAGATCCAGAGCTCGGGCGTTATCCAGGTCGAAGGCAACAACTCCTACGGCGTCGCGATCAACACCCCGCTGATCGGCGACCTTAACGCCTTCGGCAACATCAACATCGTCGGCGACAACTCAGTGGGTCTGAAGACCACGGGGTCGGTGACAGGCAACGTCAACATCGACGGCGCCATCACGGCCACCGGCGGCGGCGTGTCCGGCGCCGTGTTCGAGGGTGACGTTTCCGGGCGGCTGACGATCCAGGGCGCGGTGACCGCGACCGGCTATCGCTACACGGCCCTGGGAACCGACGCCTTCGTGGCCGGTCTGGAGGCGGAAGACAAGCTGCAGGGCGGCTCGGCGGTCGTGGTGGCGAGCAATGTGGGCAACGGACTGGTGTTCGACACCGCCCCGGTCGATGCGGACGCCAACAACGCCGACGAAGACGCCGACGGTCGACCCGACGCGTCCGAGGGCACGGCGAACATCACCGTCTACGGCGGCGCGCCGGCGGTCACCATCGGGTCCGCGACGCGGTCCATCAACATCGGCGTGGCCGGCACGGGCGACGCCGCCTATGGCCTGATCAACAAGGGCCAGCTGGTCGGCAACGGCGTCTATGACGGCGTGGCGGCCCACGCCCTGCAAATCGGCGGCAACGCCGGCCAGACCGTCAACATCGCGGGCGGTATCCGCAACGACGGCACGATGGCCATCATCTCGCTGAAAGCCGACGGCACCGCGGTGCGCCTCGGTTCCGGGACCACGACGCCGACCCTGCTGAACAACGGCTTCATCACGGCCGCCGGTTCGACCTCCCTGGCCAGCAGCCTGGAGGCCGTGCGGATCGACGCCGGCGCCAGCCTGTCGTCCTTCACCAACAACGGCTCAATCCTGGCCAGCGCCGCGGGCGGCACGGCCAATCTGACCGCCATCCACGATCTCAGCGGCACCCTGACGAACATCGTCAACACGGGCTCGCTTCAGGCCAATCTGTCGCCGAACGACGCGGGCGACGCCATGACCGGCTCCGCGACCGCCATCGACGTGCGCGCCAACACGACCGGGGTGACGATCACCCAGTTCGGCGTGCTGGCCGGTACGGGCAGCACCGCGACCGACACCGACGGCGACGGCGTCGCCGACGCCGACGAACCCATCATGTACGGCAACGTCCTGCTGGGTTCGGGCGCCGACTCGGTCAACATCCAGAACGGCGTCTTCGTCGGCGACATCGCCTTCGGGGCCGGGGCCGACGCCCTGAACGTCACAGGCGGCGCGATCGTGCGCGGCGCCCTGTCGGACACCGACGGCCTGCTCAACGTCAACGTCGCCAACGGCACCCTGGAAGCCCGCCAGACCAACCAGCTGAACGTCACCGGCCTGAACGTCGGCTCGACGGGCACCCTGCTGGTCTCGCTGGATCCGGCGGCGGGCCTGACGGCCGGCGGTTTCAAGGTCAACGGCACAGCCACGGTCGCCACCGGCGCCACCCTGGGCATCCGGTTCACCTCGCTGCTGCAGGCGCCGCAGCGCTTCACCCTGATCCACGCCGACACCCTGAACTACGGCGCGGTCAACCCGGCCGGGGTGCAGGACAACTCCCCCTATCTGTTCGTGGTCTCGGCCGGCGCCAATGTCGCCGCCGGCGACGTCTATATCGACGCCCGCCGCCGCACCGCCTCCGAGATCGGGATGATCGGGGTCGAGGCCTCCGCCTTCGACACGGTCTACAACGGCCTGGCCGCCAACTCGGCCCTGCAGAGCGCCTTCCTGTCGGAAACGACGCGCGACGGCCTGATGAACCTGTATGAGCAGACCCTGCCCGACCACTCGGGCGGTCCCCTGCTCTCCCTGGCCAGCGGCGTCGACGCCGTGACCCGCGCCCTGACCGGCCGCAACGCCTCCGCCGGCGTCGGCGAGACCAGCGCCTGGGTCCAGGAAATCAACTTCTACGCCGACAAGGACAAGACCGACACCTACGGCTTCCGCTCGGAAGGCTTCGGCGTCGCCGGCGGCGTCGAGGCCGGCACCAGCCTGGGCGCCGTGGGCGTCTCGGTCGCCTTCACCTCCTCCGACATCAAGGATCCCGAGGCCGAGGCCCAGGAAGTCCTGTCCGCCAGCCTGGTCGAGATGGGCCTCTACTGGCGCGCCCAGGGCCAGTACTGGACCACCTGGGCCCGCGCAGCGGCCGGCTACGCCACCTTCAAGGCCGACCGGGCCCTGGTCGGCGACGGCCTGTATCTGAACAACCAGTCGGAATGGAACGGCTATACCCTGGCCGCGGCCGGCGGAGCCTCCTACGAGCGGACCTTCGGCCGCCTGAACGTCCGCCCGGAAGTCTACGGCGAGTTCTTCAGCCTGCATGAGGGCTCGCGCACCGAAAGCGGCGGCGGCGACGGCTTCGACCTGAACGTCGACGCGCGCGACGGCCATATCCTGAGTGGCGTGGCGGCGGTCAACATCGGCTACGGCTTCGGCTCCAACGGCTGGATCCGCCCCGAGCTGCGCCTCGGCTGGCGTCAGAACTTCTCGGTCGATCCGGGCCAGACCATCGCCCGCTTCGCCTCGGGCGGCTCGTCCTTCACCCTGGATCCGACCGACATCCAGGGCGGCGGCTTCATCGCCGGCTTCCACCTGGCCGTCGGCAACGAGCTGGGCAAGCTGAGCATCAACGCCGACGCCGAGATGCTGGAAGACTACGTCCGCTACACCCTGCTGCTGCGGGCCAGCTTCCGGTTCTGATCCGAAGCCTCCGCACCAAACGCGAAAAGGCCGCCGGATCGCTCCGGCGGCCTTTGTCGTTTGGAGCGGTGGTAGGCGGCGACGGGTTCGAACCGCCGACCCTCTCGGTGTAAATCGCGCCAGATAGCAGTTTTACTGCTTTTCATGGGTGGGCCGCGCCGCCGCGTGGTTCTGGGAGACTACCCGCAGGTCACCCTCGCCGACGCGCGCGACCAGGCCGCCGAGCTCCGCCGCGACATCTCCGGGGGCTCGATCCGGTGTCGGAGCGCGAAGCCGCGGCCGCAGCCGCCAATGCGCCTCTCACCAACAGGATACGCTCGATGAAGTCGCCGAGGCCTATTGGGCCGCGGGCGCACTCGGTTTGCGCGGCGGGCGACGCCGTCCCAGGCGTCCCCGGACCATCGCCAACGAGCGTCATCTCTGGGCGCGTCACATCAAGGCGTCTCTGGGCGGTCTGCTGCCCCGCGAGTTGAAGCGGGCGATCGTAAAGACCTTCATGCGGTCGCTCGTCACCGCCTCCGAGGCAGTCAGCGTCTTCCATGAGGTCTGGGCGCGGGAAGCGCCGCACCTGCCCATCACGACCGCTATACGCGATGAGGTCGCCCGCCTTCTTCAGACCGTCCCCATCGCACGCCCCTGAGCACGACGGAACCGGGACCATCACGTCGGCCATCCGCCGCGCGGTCAGACGAGCCTGAAGAAGCCCGTTGCAGCCTGCTTGGTGATCTTGTCCGGGGCCACCGCCAGACCGTGCAGGGACACATAGACGCCCGGAGCGAGATAGCGGGCGGCGCCAAAGGCGAGACCGAAGTTTACAGCTCCCTCCACCGGATCATAGCGAACCGGTATGAGCGCTCCGGTCAGGACGATTGTCTTGTCGTGCGCAAATCTCTCCGCCAGGTAGTTCGCGGTTTCGCGGATCGTGCTGGTCCCATGAACGATCAGAACCCGGTCGGCCTTATGCTCGTCGATGATGTTCACCATCGCCGCCCTGTGGCTGTCGTCCATATCCAGGGAGTCAATCAGCCTGGCCCGGACGACGGGCGCGTCGGTTATGTGGGACACTTCCACGATCTGTTCGACGATCGACGCCTCGTCGAAGACCATATCTTCTTTGACGGGATGGTATTTCTTGTCGAATGTCCCGCCTGTCGCGATGATCAGAACCTGTTCCGGCACGGCATGACCTCCTGCTAGTTGCTGATGCCAAAGAATCTGGCGGCCTCCACGGCGTGAAGACGGTAGTCTTGCTCATCGCCCTGGCTCAAATGTTCAAATTCACGAATTCGCGCCAAGGGCTCGAATATACGACGTTGTTCATCAACAAGATCAACGCCATCACGGCGCCCGATCAGCCCCTTCTTGAGAAGCTTCAATCGGACCCAGCAATAGGTATCGACGAGATTTGGGGGCCACGCTTCAATGTCAGCCCCGTAGACCTCGTTGAAGTTCCTCTCCATCTCAATGAACCATGGCGAGATCTCGCTCCAGTCCCAAACATGTCTTCCCACGTCAGCCATCTGAGACGCGTGATAGACCATGTTATTCAGGAGCTCTGCGCACTCGATCGACGGCTTTGTGGTGTCCCGAAAGACAGCGACGCCATCCATGAGCGCCGGCAGGAGATGGACCTTGAGCCCCTCGAAGTCCCCTCCTGGCGTCTCATGCGCCCTGAGGGCGAGGAGGAACCGAAGCTTGAGAATCTCGGACGCAACTCTCGCCCGATCCAACAGGCCTTCCGCCTTGGCCTTGACCGCACGCACCCGGTCCAGGGCCTTGGCAAGATCCGCCTTGCCCTGGGGGACCTGACGAGCGGCCCGTGCACTCAGGAGCTCGACGTTCAGATCCGGGGCGTGGCGGTTGTCCCGCGCCTGGTCGCAAGCGCGCATCGTCGTCTCCCACGCGCCGAAGGCGGAGCAGACAAAAGCCACAGCCAGAGACCATTCGGGATCTAGGCCGTTCCGGCGCGCGCGCCCCTCAAAGGCCATCATGTTTGGCTGGGTGACGCTTGAAAACGCTAGCCAGGGGTCATGGCCCTCCTGAGACAGGACGTTGATGAAACGGGTCGCCTGGAATCCGACGCGATAAGGCAGAGGGTCGCCGTTCAAGCCGTTCAGGCGCATCAATTTCGATCGTTTGGCCGTCCCGGTCTGCGGCTTGGCCTGAACAGGTTCGGGAGCGTGTTCGAGATACTGCCTGGCCCCATCCATGTCCGGGGCCAGGAGCGCGCCGACCATGAACTGCGAGCCGCTCAACTCTCCGTCCAGCGTTTTCATCTGCGCCAGAATCGTCCGCTTCATGGCGTTCTGGTCGACGATGGCGGCGATGGCCTTCAAACTGGCGTAGTTACTCAGATAGTTCGCTTCGATCGCGATCTTTGACGCCCGCACACGACAGTATTTTTGCCAGACGTCCGCGATCACCGCGACGTGCCGATTGAAGATCTCGCGTTCCGTCAGGTTGTTTGCGACGTTTACACGCCGGTCAACAATCATCGAGAACAGCCCTGACCATCGGTCCAAGGTCTCACGCATACCCTTAATGTCCCGGCTCGGCACGATTTCGCCGCGGCGATCCAGCAGGGCCAGAACCCCTCTGGGATGTCTCAAGGGATTTCCGCCGACGTCCTCCCAGTACTGCAGTTCGGAGCGCGATCGCATGAGCCGATGCATGGCTTCGCTTCGCGTGAGGAGGGTCAGTCTCTGGGGACGCGTGGTCTGTCTGAGCCAGTCATTTATGGAGAAGATAACCGCGATGGCCTTGGCGTCCGCGGCATTGGACCTGTCCCGCTCCGGTCGCTCGTTCGACAAGACCTTGTACCATCGATCAAATGTGACCGGGTCGCCGTCCCGGATCTCGTCAGCCAGGTCGTTGGGGATCACCAGGGTTCCAGTGGCGAGCAGCCTGTCGAGCCGGTCTTTTGGAACGCTGGTCTCATCCTTGGTCAGCTCAACGAGTGCAGGCGCGATCTTCTGGAGGAAGCCCCAGACCCGCTCCGCTTGCGCATCATCGATCGGAACGCCGTCGGTTACGGAGGCCTTGGCGAAGGCCGCGATGCGTTGGAACTCGGGATCGCTCGACGCGGCTGCGACTTCACGCAGCGCCTGACCGGAGTTTTCCATCACCCCTTCGAAGCGTCGCGTTCTGATCTCCGACCGGAACCACTGGAGCTCCAGAAGATACGGATCGAGCAACCAGAGCTTCTGCGATGAATCGAAAAGGAAGAACTCCATGATCTGATCGTGCAGCTGGCTCAGCACAGCACGATTGTCGAAGGCCCCCTGGCCGACAAAGCCCGGCTCGAGCCTGGACAGAAAAGTCGACGCCGCTGATGTCGCGTAGGCAAAGATTTCCGTAAAGTCACAGGCTGTTACGATCTTGTCCGCCATGACCCGAATAGCTCACGACGAAAGTGTCCCCGGCCTGCAGCAGCGGTTGGATCGTAACA
>Ga0209630_10004922_pt1 | contig 11510 bp, 10 predicted proteins | sample COG_01_FD_184745 | JGI IMG/M metagenome (GOLD analysis project Ga0209630, IMG submission 184745) | Pelagic Microbial community sample from North Sea - COGITO 998_met_01 (SPAdes) (version 2) | ecosystem: Environmental > Aquatic > Marine > Neritic zone/Coastal water | place: Helgoland, sampling... | reverse complement strand
AATAAATATTCTGCCTTGGTTATGCACAATATTTAAGTAAAGATACACTTTTTGTATAATTATTAATCATTTGCACAAAATACAGTCTTTTATTTTAATGATTACTTTAATAATTACTTTAAAATATTTTTTTTTTGATCCAAGGCATGACTAAACCTTATCAAAGGAGAAAGATTATGAATGGTGCAGATACAGCATGGGTAATGGTAGCCACGGCACTTGTCTTATTTATGACATTACCCGGCCTCGCTCTGTTTTATGGAGGCCTTGTAAGGGCGCGTAATGTACTCTCCGTATTCACTCAATGTTTTGGAATTGCCTGCCTAATGTCACTTCTGTGGCTCATTTTTGGGTATTCGATTGCATTTGGAGACCATAATCCTTTCTGGGGTGGGCTTGATAAACTATTCATGTTTAATATCACGCCAGATGTACTTTCTGGGACCATACCAGAGGTTTTATTTTTCACTTTTCAAATGACTTTTGCAATAATCACGCCAGCTCTTATAGTAGGCGCCTATGTTGAACGTATATCTTTTGCCTTTGTAATGACCTTTTCTGGCGTATGGATGTTGTTGGTTTATGCGCCCGTAACTCATTGGATATGGGGCGGTGGTTTATTATCAGGGGGTGAAGGCTCCTTGTTTGTTAACGGAGTAAAAGATTTTGCTGGCGGCATAGTCGTCCATGAAACTGCAGGATTGGCGGCTTTGGTTTTAGCTTTTTTATTAGGACCTCGGCGCAACAAAAGTGTTCCACCACACAATCCAGGATACGTTATGTTAGGAGCGGCAATGCTCTGGGTGGGATGGTTTGGGTTTAATGGTGGGTCTCAATTAGCCGCCGATGGAAGTGCTGCAATGGCCATCACAGTAACTCACATGTCTGCGGCAGCAGCATCTTTAACTTGGGCCCTTTATGAGCGCATCAAATTTGGAAAAGCGTCATTAGTTGGTATGGTAACTGGGGCTATAGCCGGATTGGCGTCTATTACACCTGCGTCCGGATGGGTATCTCCAATTGAAGCATTAGCAATCGGAGCCATTGCCGGTGTCTTATGTCAAAGTACATGCACAATAGTTAAAAGAAAATTAAATATAGACGATACCTTAGACGTCTTTGCCGTTCACGGTATTGGCGGTATTTTTGGGATAATAATGCTAGCTGCTTTTGGTTACGCTGGCTGGACAGAACAGCTTGGATCTATTTTCATCGTCGGGATTTTTACTATCGTAATGACAGTATTAATAGCAAAATGTATTTCTTTATTTATACCAATGAGAGTATCTGAGGAGGAAGAAATTTCTGGACTAGACACAGCTTCACATGGTGAACGGGCCTATGACCTTGTATCTTAAGGGTCTAAGAGTACTTCCATAAAATCATCCTAAATTAATTTCAAAGAGATCGAGGGCATATACCTCTTGAGAAGTTTGACCATCTATGATCCTAGGAATGACTTCTTCACCTTCCTCTTGACTGTAAAATTGGAATGTTTTGACATTGTTTTTGTTCATAAAACATTGATCCAGGGTACCGCTGGGTGTACCAAAAACTAAGTTGTAAGAACCGGGGGTTACTGAGCCCGATCCAAACCGTTGAAAGACGCAAGGCTGACCCCAGAGATCCCGAACCAAGTGCCGCGCGCCTCGCACCTCGGGAGTTTAGTACTGGTGTGGTGGATTCATTGGGAGAGGGTTTTGTTCTTCACACTTCGTATAGGGGTTATGGATGCCCACAATGTGCAGGTGTCACTGCTTCTTCTGAATATAATATTGGTAGGTCACGGCCTGATTTGGCTTCTGAATGGAACTATAATCGCAATAAGATCAAACCAGAGGATCATACGCCAAACAGTGGTAAAAAGGTTTGGTGGCGTTGTGCATTAGGGCATGAGTGGAAAGCTGCTATTGACCATCGCAATAGAAAAGGTCGGGGCATTCGTTCAGGTTTCAGAAGTTCTTCGCCCTGATCCAGTCTCGGAAGATTTTTGCGGCTGCCGAAATGTTCCCGTTTGTCGGCAGTGAGATACAGTAAGCGAAGTTTGTCAGCGCAAGTTCCGAGAGCCACACAAGCCGCCCGCTTTCTATCTCTGGCTCCGCAAACTCTACATCAATTGTGGGAGGGTTCATTTTGCCTGACTTTATCCATCCATCTGTAAGCAATTGTACATGATCTAAAATTCTTTTCAGTTGTTTGTTCAAAGGCCTATCGGTACCAATCATCACTACAAACAAAGTGAATTTTGGCTTGGAGATTTTCTCCGGTTCTATTTCGTCAATTACAAGGAGGAAAGAAATGTTAAAGAAATCTTTGCAGCCAGTATGTTTCGTATCTGCATTTAATGCCTCCTATCTTATTAAAATCACGGGAGGAAAACATGAAATTTTTTAAATCTGGTAGTGATATTCTGCCATCAGATATCAGTGATCGCGCTTTTAGCAAGGAATACCGCAATGATGGGGTCAACCGTCGCGAATTTCTTGCCATGGCAACTACGTTCGGGGCTACGACGGCTTCCGCATATGCAATGCTAGGAATGAGCACGCCGGTTCAGGCATCTGAAAATCCCAAACACGGAGGAACGATCCGGATCGGGATGGTTGTTCGAGCCGGTAAAGATCCCCGGTCCTACGATGACAGTCCCCAAGCCAACATAAGCCGAGGCTGGCTTGAGTACCTTGTGCGGTACACCCATCAATTCACCTTTGAGCCGATGCTTCTAGAAAGCTGGGAAGTCAGCGAAGATGCAAAGACCTACGTCCTGAATGTACGCCCCGGTGTGGTTTGGCACAACGGCGATGCATTAACAGCCGAGCATGTTGCTTACAACATTGTCCGATGGTGCGAAAAGGATGCTGAGGGTAACTCGATGGCGGGTCGGTTTAATACGCTGATTGATCCTGAGACCAGCAAGGCGGCAGAGGGTGTCATCGAAGTGGTTGACGGCATGACTGTTCGTCTAAATTTGCCTAAACCTGATATTACTTTGATCGCTGGTATGGCAGATTATCCGGCCGCGATCGTACACCCAAGTGCTGGAGGTTCAGATCCATTCCTTGCTCCAATGGGCACGGGGCCATACACACTTGAAAGCCATGAGATAGGTGTAAAATCAGTGCTGGTTCGCAAAGAGGGGCACAGATGGTGGAATGAAGGCAACGGCGCTTATTTGGATCGGATCGAATACATTGATGTAGGTACCGATCCGACAATCACCTTGGCGTCTTATGAATCCGATGAGATCGACGCAAACTATGAAACCAATGGTGAATTTGTAGACCTACTGGCCAGACTAGATCTGGAGCAAAATGAGGCAGTGACGGCGGCAACCATCGTCCTGAGGGCCAATCAAAATACTGAAGTGAATGGCCAAAAACCCTATGCAGACGTGCGTGTGCGGCGTGCGCTATCCATGGCGGTGGACAACAAGGTCTTGCTTGAGCTCGGAGTGAACGGGCTAGGTATTTCGGCGCAGAACCACCATGTCTGTCCGATTCACCCCGAGTACGCCGAAGTTGACCGGCTGCCCTATGATCCGGCGGGGGCAATAGCCCTTATTAAAGAGGCTGGGATGGAAGATTATGAGCACGATCTGATTTCAATAGACGATGACTGGCGCAAAGCCACAACCGATGCCATGGCGGCACAGTTGCGCGACGCAGGGATCAAGATCAAACGCACCATTATCCCCGGCGCATCCTTCTGGAATGATTGGGCTAAGTTCCCGTTCAGCTCGACAAACTGGAACATGCGCCCTCTGGGTGTTCAGATCCTGGCACTGGCTTATCGATCTGGCGAGGCATGGAATGAAACGGGATTTGAGAATGCTGAGTTCGATGACCTTTTGGCGGTAGCACTGGCAACCCCAGATGCAGACAAGCGCCGGAAAATAATGGAGAAACTTGAAATAATCATGCTCGAAGAAGGTGTGGTGACGCAGCCATATTGGCGGTCGCTCTATAATCACAACCGTCCACACGTGAAGGGAATGGGCATGCACCCAACCTTTGAAATTCACATGGATAAGATCTGGGTGAGTACATAGGAGTAACTGCGTTGAGTTCATCAAATGAAGACAAATTGACAGCTGGTAGAAGTAAGGAATGGAACTGGCATCCGGACTTACCCATAGCGGTAACGCCACTCTTCTCATGGCCGCCACGGCCCCTCGCCACACTTCGGTGGTTCGCCATCAGATGGCTGCCAATCACTGAATACCTGACTTATGCCCTGATGGCCTGGGCCATATGGGCGTGGCTGGTGCCACCCTTGGAGCAGATGCAGCGGCTAAGTTGGATATGGGTATTGCAGCTTTGGGGGCGCAACCTGATCCTGATGATCCTCTTCGCACAAGGGCTGCACCTTTGGCTTTACGGATGGAAGAAGCAGGGCGACGATTACAAGTTTGACAGGCGCGGACAGGCGAAAAACGTAAACGCTTTCTTGTGGAACGACCAATATTTAGACAATGTCACATATGCGCTCTTATCTGGTGTAACAGTCTGGACGTTCTATGACGCAATCGTTTGGATGGCTTACGCCAATGGATTTGCACCGATGATTACAGTCAACAGCAATCCAATCTGGTTCTTCGCTCTTTTCCCATTGTTACCTGTTGTACAGTCCTTCCACTTCTACTGGCTACACCGCGCACTGCACATCCCATGGGTGTACAAGCGTGTGCATTCTGTACATCACCGTAGTGTTTCAGTTGGCCCATGGTCAGGTTTTTCCATGCACCCTATCGAGCATATCGGCTACTTGAGCCTACTACTTATCTTTTTGGTTTTGCCATCGCACCCCATCCATTTTATGTTTATTGGATTTTCCTTAGCACTTGCTTCAGCTACGTCGCATGCTGGGTATGAAAAGTTGATTTTGGGGAATAAGGCGCATTTGCAGATTGGGAACTTTCATCATCAACTGCATCACCGCTATTTCGAATGTAATTATGGCGGCCCGGAAATGCCTTGGGACAACTGGTTTGGAAGCTTTCATGATGGCAGCATCGAGGCAGCGAAGCGTGTGCGCGAAACTAAGAAGCGCATGTACAGGAAATGAGTGACTGGAAAACACTCCAAACAGGTCGGCTCTGATCCAGAACGCGCCAATAGGCATAGTTGGACTTCAACAGATCAGGTTCGAAACAGCCGCATGGTTGGATCGGCCTCGACCTGTTTGTAAAGCCAGTCGATAAATGTATCGAGCTTGGGGTTGGGTGCATGCTCTTTTTGCGTCGCCAGATACCAATGGCCTGGCTCGGGCACTGAAATGTCGAACGGTTTGACCAGGCGGCCCCGCTCTAGGTCACGCGCGCAAAATGGTGCCCTTGCGACGCTGATACCATGATCGCGTAAAACGGCTTCGCGCACTAGAGGGTAGTTATCGAAGATTGAACCAAATTTCATGGTTTCGCGATCTAAGGCTGCAGCCTCCAACCAACAGTCCCAGTCTTCCGGCTCATTCCATGTGCTTGGGACGCTCAACAATAGGTAATTTTTTAGCGCTTCGAGCGGCATTCCACCGCCTGCAGAATTGAAGGTCTCTGGCGCGCAAACCGGGTAGATATCAGTTTCAAATAACGGGCTATAGTTAAACCGTTTGTCGAATGGCGGTGCATTGAAAACGCCCACATCGAAGCGGTGTCTGTCGTAATCACCGTCTTCAAAGGTAGAGACTATGCGCACGCGCGTGTGCGGATTGTCCTGAAGAAATTCAGCTAATCTGGGCTGTAACCACATCGTATTGAAACTTGCGTAGGACTGAACGAGCAACACGTCCGGCTCGTCAGGTGACTGGATACGCCGCGTGGCTTTGATAATGCCCTGAATGTGTTCGCGAACTGGCGGGTAATACTGCTCGCCAGCCGGTGTTAGCTCGACCGATCGGCTTGTGCGTTCCAGTAGTTTAACGCCGATAAATGTTTCCAATGCCTTGATCTGGTGGCTAACTGCTGCATGGGTCACACAAATCTCGTCAGCGGCTTTTCGGAAACTCTTGAGACGCGCCACCGCCTCAAAAGCGCGCATTGAAACCAGCGTGGGCATGTGGGTGGTCATAACTGCATCTCCTTGATAAAAAATACTCTATTTACCCTAGTAAAGTTATCCGATGACGCGCGTGAACGAAGCGGGGGTTTGATTTTTTTTATAGCCTGTTTGGCAGAAAAATGCAATAAACGGTGTGTTATGATTGGTTAGAATTTCTTTATGGTAAAAAATTTTTTTCAATTCTTCAACCTAGTGAGAAATGCCATATTGGAAAGGTAACAAGAACAAGGATTTCACCTTCATGCTACCTGGTTCACCTTCGCTAAATGCATATGGCTATCCGTTGCTGATCAAACATTTGTTGACTAAATCGAACATTGCGTCGGTCTGCCAAGAGATCGTCAGCGGTACCGATATGCGGCTAAGCTATGCGGATTTGGGCAAACGTGTGTGCCAACTTGCCAATTCTCTAAAGACTGAAGGGATACTTGAGGGCATGCGCGTTGGTGTCATGGATTGGGATACACACCGCTATCTTGAGTGTTTTTTTGCGATCCCGATGATGGGCGCAACCCTCTTCACAATAAACATCCGTCTATCTCCTGCCCAAGTTCTCTATACGATCAACCATAGCCAGTCGGACCTGATCATAGTGCACCAAGATTTTATGGCGCTAATTGATGATATCAAATCGGGCTTCAATCGAGACATCATCATCTTAACGATTGGTAACGGTGAAGGGTATGAAAGGTGGATAGGCGAAGCCTCAGAAAGCTTTGACTTTCCGGACTTCGATGAAAACCAAACCGCAACGCTGTTTTATACGACTGGGACCACCGGCAAACCAAAAGGGGTGAGCTATTCACACCGACAGTTGTTTCTTCACACATTGGGCTTGATCGCCGGCTTCGGCGCGTGGCCTGGGAATGCCGGATTTCATCGTGGCGACGTCTACATGCCGCTGACGCCATTGTTTCACGTCCACGGCTGGGGATTTCCATATGCAGTAACGATGCTGGGGCTGCGTCAGGTCTATCCCGGCCGATATGACCCTGCCACAATCTTGGGACTGATTGCAGCCGAAGGCGTCACCTTTTCCCATTGCGTGCCCACAGTTCTATCAATGGTGCTCGACCATCCGAACTGCACACAAATTAACCTTAGTAAATGGAAGGTTATCATTGGCGGGGCAGCTTTGCCGCGCGGATTACAGGACCGCGCTGCGGCAACAGGTATATCCTTGCATGCGGCATATGGGATGTCGGAAACCTGTCCGTTTTTGACAGTGGCCAATTTGTCCAGCGACGATCAAGAGGTGCGGGCGCAAACCGGCTTTCCCGGCCCGCTTGTTGACCTTCGTGTTGTGACTCAGGATATGAAAGACGTTCCGCATGACGGTAAAACAACAGGCGAGGTTGTTGCTCGAGCTCCCTGGTTGACACAAGGTTATCTGGACAACGCGGAAGCCTCAGATGAACTTTGGGACGGTGGGTATCTGCATACTGGGGATGTTGGGTATATCCGCGAGAATGGATCGTTGCAGATTACGGACCGCCTCAAAGATGTAATCAAGACCGGCGGCGAATGGATTTCCTCACTGGCACTGGAAAACATAGCATCTTCTTGTAGCGGCGTTGAGGAAGTCGCCGCGATCGGGCTGCCACACGCGAAATGGGGCGAAAGGCCAGTCTTGGTTACTCAAGCTGCAAAAGATTCCAACCCGAACCTTTTGCGCTTGAAGATGATGGAAGAAATCCAGTCGCGTGTTGACGCAGGCGAGATCTCAAAATGGGCAGTTCCAGACGAGATAATCTTTGTCGACTGCCTACCTAAAACCAGCGTCGGCAAGCTCGACAAGAAACTCATGCGGAAAGATATTTCAACGCGCTCGGATTTAAAATCATGACAGACAAGCAATGCCGTATTCAGGCGCTTATACAATCCATTGTCACCTATCTGCAGGCTCACAGAGCTGCCACGCACGGCGTTGATCTAACGTTGGACAAGCTGGCATCCATGGACCTGTCTGAGGAGAGAATCCTTGACTTACCTCCCAAAGGAACCCGGCATGATGAGGTTCTGAATAACGCCATCGCCGGGATAGTCGCCCCTGAATTGTGCGAAATCGCAGGTTGTTTGAAAGCGGCCAAAGATGATCTGGTCTGGCGTGAGGATAACGCCCAATTTTATCCACCCGGTACCGATTTGGGAGAGGGATACACAAAGTGCAACCTGCATACTTTGCTGATCGGCGCCAACGCATGTGGGTTCCATCATCCCGATTTCAGCCTTGGTATTTTTATGCTGGGTCCACGAACATTGTATCGGGATCATAATCATGATGCACCAGAACTTTATCTGAACCTGTCCGAGAGATCTGGTTGGCGTTTTGGTACCCGCGATTGGCAGAATTATTCGGCTGGATCACTTATTTGGAATAAAGCGGGCGATCCCCACGCTACCCGCGTCTATGACAAGCCTTTCATCTCGATCTTTGTATGGCTTGAGAACGTGAATTCAGCCTGCAATGTTATCCATTTCGACGACTGGATAGAAGTCGAACAAGATCTTGCCAAAGAGCAAAAAAATTGATGTTTTGATCAATAATACAACCATTTTTACACAAGAAAGTGTCAGATATGCAGATGCAGCTACCAGTATTTGAGTTTAAGAATATAATTGTCGAAGCAGACACAAATATCGCTATTATTAGCCTCAATCGGGCACAAAAGCGGAATGCACTTAATATCGAAACTATAGAAGAACTGATTTTATTTTTTTCAGAACTTCCCAATCTTGGCTTCAAGGCTGTTGTGTTACGAGCAGAAGGAGAGCATTTCTCTGCAGGTCTAGATTTGATTGAACACCAAAAAGAGCAACGCTCTGCTTCAGAATTTATGCAAATATGCCTTCGTTGGCATGAAGCATTCAACAAGATTGAATATGGCGGGATACCTGTCATTGCAGCATTGAAAGGTGCGACCGTTGGTGGTGGCCTTGAATTGGCTTCGGCCGCGCATATTCGAGTGGCTGACCAAACTACATATTTTGCCTTGCCAGAAGGGCAGCGTGGCCTATTTACAGGCGGTGGGGCAACCATTCGGGTTTCCGATCTTATTGGCCGGGCACGCATGATTGACATGATGCTGACAGGGCGCACCTATAAAGCCAATGAAGCGTTAAGGGTCGGTCTTTGTCAGTACCTTGTCGAGAATAATAGCGATACCAAAGCAATCAAAATTGCAAAAGCCGCTGCAAAAATACCCTCACTTTCAAACTTCGCAATCTGCTCAACGATTTCTCATACGCGAAACATGTCTGCTCTTGATGCATCCTATATGGAAGCTTTTGTCGCTGGAGTGGTCAATACACAACCAGAAGCAAATGATAGGTTAATAGCCTTTGCTGATAAAACTGCAGCACGCGTGAGGGCTGACTGATATGAGCGAAAATACAGCTATAACTCATTACCAAATTGTTGATGGCATTGCGACAATAACAATGACGTCAAAGCCGATCAATGCACTCGATTTAACCATGCGCAGAACACTAACTGAACACTTACAAAGTGCGGATGGTGATGATCATGTAAAAGCTATTGTTATTACGTCAAATTTGCCACTCTTTTGCGGAGGAGCTGATATTGTAGAGTTCCAAACTGAGCGCTTGTGGGAAAAGCCCGATCTGCCAGACCTGTGTGTAACGATTGAGACCAGCAAGAAACCAATTATCGCCGCGATAGCAGGTCCCGCGATGGGCGGTGCGCTAGAAATCGCACTTGCGTGTGATTACCGTGTAGCCACGCCGGATGCATTGATGGGGCTACCCGAAATCAAGCTAGGGCTGCTTCCAGGTGCTGGGGGCACACAAAGACTACCTCGGATAGTTGGGCTGGAAGTGGCCTCGGAGATGATCCTTTTGGGAGATCCCGTGAAAGGTAAATACGCCTCGTCTTGTGGGCTGGTTGATGCGTTGTTTGAGAATGACCCAGATTTTTACAAGCATGTTTTGGACTTTGCCAGCCGAGTTAGTCATGAAAGCGGTTCGAAACGCAGTTGCGCGGATATGGCGGTCATACATCCTGATCCGAAGGGTTATCTCGCGGGTGTACGAGACAAGATAGTGCTCAAGTCTAAAAATCTTGTTGCCCCTGAACGATGCTTGGCATCCATCGAGGCCGCATGCGAATTGCCGTTGGCCGAGGGATTGGCACAAGAGAAGGCAGGTTTCGCTGAACTGCTCGACACACCTCAATCACGCGCCGGACGGCATCTGTTCTTTGCAGAGCGTGAATGCACCAAGGTTCCGGGCGTTACTCGTGCTGACCGATCACGTGACATTTCATCGGTCGCCGTAATCGGCGCAGGAACAATGGGGCGCGGCATTGCCATCGCCTTTCTGCAGGCGGGGTATCCGGTCACGCTTCTTGAAACTACGCAAGGCGTTCTCGAACTGGGGCTGGAAAAAGTCCGGGAGCATTTCCAGCGCGCAGCCAAAAAAGGGCGCCTCAGTGTTGATCGGGCAGAGACAATCGCCGACAACACCACCGGGACGCTCAGCTACGGCGACCTTGCAGAGGCCGACCTGATCATTGAAGCGGCGTTTGAAAGCATGAATGTCAAACACCATATTTTTGAAGCCCTGGATCGACACGCAAAACCTGACGCGATACTGGCCTCGAACACATCGACATTGGATCTTGATGAAATCGCCGCAGTCACGTCCCGCCCGGAGGATGTGATTGGTCTCCATTTTTTCAGCCCGGCCAATGTCATGCGCTTGCTGGAGGTAGTACGCGGCGCCAAGACCACTCCAGATGTCATTGCAACGGCAATCACGGTCGCAAAGAAAATCCGAAAGCTCCCTGTCACGGTTGGCGTGTGCTACGGCTTTGTCGGAAACCGGATGCTGGAACCATACTTCCGCGAAGGATCCCGTCTGCTTCTAGAGGGGGCGACGCCAAAACAGGTGGATGATGTCCTTGAGACCTTTGGCATGGCCATGGGTATTCACGCGATGGCAGATCTGGCTGGGGTCGATGTGGGCGCCCGCGTGCGTCAGGAACGGCGTAGTGAAATCGCGCATGACTCGACATACCAGGCTGTGCAGGACAAGTTGTTTGAACTAGGCCGACTGGGTCAGAAAACCGGGCGAGGAAGCTATGTCTACGAGGGGCGGACACGGGTCGAAGACCCAGAGATTGTTCAAATCAGTGCCCATTTGGCGGACTTGCATGGCGTGAAGCGCAGGGAAATCAGTGATCAGGAAATCCTTGAGCGTTGTCTGTTCCCCCTGATCAACGAGGGCTTATTGATCCTTGGAGAGGAAATTGCAACGCGCCCGGGTGATTGCGACCTGATCTGGGTCAATGGCTATGGCTTCCCAAACTGGCGCGGCGGCCCAATGCACTATGCTGACGAGATTGGATTAAGTCAGATTTTGGAACGCATGACCCACTATCGGCAGTCGCTAGGTGCCTATGGTGAGATGTGGTTCACGCCTGCGCCTTTGCTGGAA
>Ga0209630_10004919_pt1 | contig 11515 bp, 12 predicted proteins | sample COG_01_FD_184745 | JGI IMG/M metagenome (GOLD analysis project Ga0209630, IMG submission 184745) | Pelagic Microbial community sample from North Sea - COGITO 998_met_01 (SPAdes) (version 2) | ecosystem: Environmental > Aquatic > Marine > Neritic zone/Coastal water | place: Helgoland, sampling... | reverse complement strand
AAACGCGCCAAGACCGAAGCCGCCCAGACCCCCAAGGTCCGCGGCATCGGCCTCGTAATTCGTTCAGAAGACGCTCTGGCACTCTCCCCGGGCGAGAAGGCCTCTCCATCGCCTAGCGTGAGGGTCATGGATGGTGACCGGACCAGGAAAGCTCCAGGCATCTGGGACGAATGGTCAGAAGAATTTCACGGAGAAGAACCCCACAATGTTTATATGGTTGACGTCAATACGACCGGAAACTACGAACCGTTGTATGTGCCGGCCGCCGCGCACAAAACTGGTGACGCACACCAGTACACGGCACTGGAGTGTGGCAAAGCCATGCTGAAACACGCACTTCGCAAGAAATGGGTCCCCAAATGCGTTGTCGAGGACCAGGCAGAGTACGACGCCATCGTACAGCACATTGACTCCGTCCCCAAGTCCGTGGCGAAGGCGTACGTCACGAGCATTGTCGACAAGCTCGAACCCCCGTCAGTACAAAAATTCATCAACCTGTGCGTTCGCTATACGAAGCGCGTCTTGGCTGGTGACACGAGTGGTCGTCCCTACCTATTGACTGAAGTCGTCTGTGGCAAAATTGAACGCGGTGACTCTGCCGACGACACTGCGGCCAAAGAAGGCTTTGAAGAGTCCGGGGCCCCTTCCGAGTTCCTCAAGGCAACTATGCGCTCCACGGGACTGGTTTCTTTCACGACGTCGCGTGGGACATCTTGGTCGGCCACGTATGAATGCCGCATTCAGAAGGCTCAAATGGACGAATGGTGGGGTGTCCAGAGCGCTTACCGCAAGGGCCTAACCAATTGGTTTTGCGCACATGGTTGGTTCTCCTATTTGCCGGGAATCGTAGAAGGCGTCATGGAGTCCCTTAAGGGGTTGTGCGAGACCAGTAACGCACGTTGGGTCTCAGAGGAAACGGCAGCGGCAATTTTGGACGATAAGAGTCTAAACGTGTTTAAGCACGTGATTCGTCACGTGAACGCTTGATTTTTATATTCTAGTTGAAGAAACATTATTCGTCTATATTTTTTTAAGTAAATAGAGGTCTATCGAGTTCGTTCGTTGAAGGCGTCTTCTTCTCGCACTTCTTACCAACGCGTGCTGCAACGCACGCCGTAGAGACAACACACAACACAATCGCCAATGAAACGGACCATATCGCCTGCCCGTGCGCTTGATTCCGGTATATGCCAAATAGGGCCCATGCAGTTGTAAGTGCGTACACAAAGTCTCCGTATTCGGCTATGTGATAGCACGCGAGTGCCGTCGCGAACGCAACGCAAGCGATAGCCCAGTCCGTATTGCCGCCGACAAGCGTCTTTCTGTCATGGGAAGTAACTATACTTGAGTTTCGGAATACAATGGACAAGTTAAGAAGCAAAGCGACTACGACCCATGCCATATTCATGGACACACCAGCAAACCCGCAAATTTTGTCGATGATGGGTACCGGGCCGTTGTAATCCACTTTCATATAAAGGTAAACCTGACGGAGCGAAAACAAGTAAGCAATGATCGTTAGCAATGATAGCCACCAGAGACGATACGCAAAGAACGGGAGCCACCCAGCGTTGAGAATGAACGCCGCCGACAGCCAGTTTCGCGCGTTGCCTCGAAGTACGGTCACGCCGACCTTGTATTGATAAATAACAGCGAAACACTGCAGTGTGTAAATTGCCCCCCACACTGCAAAAGTGACCCCGTCGGGCGTAATCGTGGTGGGGTTTTGCATGGAGAGCTCCGCGTTTGTCGTATTGTTGTAGAGTTTCGTGACAGAGCCAATCACGTTCGATGCAATCATCCCAATAAATGTAAAAATCAATAATTTTGAATCAGTAGACATTTTTGTTTGTTTCGTTGTATAGTTATACGGGATCCTTCTTCTTGCACTCGGATTTTTATCCTTCGTACTGCCATGAGTTAGAGATGCAGTATCCGCGACTTTTGCCACGGGCTCTGTGTCCTTCTCCGTGGTCGACACCGACGAAGTGTCAGTCTTAGTATTCCTACAAACTCATCTCGAACTGGGGTGACGACGAACTTGTTTTTTCCGGGAGTGTCTCCGTTTCCGAAAGAATCTTCTGAGGCAAACTTCCCCCCCGACATTCTAGTAAAGACTGGAGTCGAGTGATTTCCGTGTGCGACTCTTCCAATTGGTCACGGAGACTATCAATGGTATCTTTTTGCTCACCAAGTGTTTGCTCGTAGCGATGCGTCAAAATAGGCGTTCTCTTAATAGGCGTTCTCTTTTTCAGTACGTGCCTGCGCAAGTCGGTGTGCGACATTCTAATTCGTAAATCGGTTCTAAATAGCGACAGTCATGAGAAAGTTTGGATTTCGAACGGATTAGAGAATTGTTCATTAGAGAATTGTTCTAATGGATTAGAGATTTCTAAAAGAAATTTTGGCACAAAAATCTCTAATGGATTAGAGAAAAATCTCTAATGGATTAGAGATTTCTAAAAGAAATTTTGGCACAAAAATCTCTAATGGATTAGAGAAAAATCTCTAATGGATTAGAGAATTGTTCTAATGGATTAGAGATTTCTAAAAGAAATTTTGGCACAAAAATCTCTAATGGATTAGAGATTTCTAAAAGAAATTTTGGCACAAAAATCTCTAATGGATTAGAGAAAAATCTCTAATGGATTAGAGAATTGTTCTAATGGATTAGAGATTTCTAAAAGAAATTTTGGCACAAAAATCTCTAATGGATTAGAGATTTCTAAAAGAAATTTTGGCACAAAAATCTCTAATGGATTAGAGAAAAATCTCTAATGGATTAGAGATTTCTAAAAAAAATCGACATTCATGAATCTCTAATGTATTAGAGAAATGTTCTAATGGATTAGAGAAATGTACTAATGGATTAGAGATATGGCCTTTAGATAATTGTTGAGACGCTTCTTCACACAGTGCGCGCCCGACGCCTCTGCATCGTCGTATGCGGCTCGAAGCATTTCATTCATTTGGGCCGACACTGTCGCAGGATTCTTAACGGGAAAGGTAAGAAACCCCGCAATCTTTTCGTCGGCGGGCCAGTCGTCGAGCGTCGTAAACAGTCGTCTGTCTTTTTCTTTGCTCAGAGCAAAAACAAGCATTCCGTGCCCGACCGACACCGACACCCTGCCGACCGTTTTGAGAGCGCGCGTCTCTCCGTACGCTACGAGCGCATGCTCTATCGTCGTAACCTGAGGACAGGTACAGTTGGTGCTCCTTTCCGGTCCCAATGCGCGCCCGACTGAGGACACCACTAGACTTTGGAGTTCCACTGCAGACAGAGCTGATGCCATCGTTTATTCTTCTTTATCCTTCTTCACGCGTTGCTGGCTGAAATATTCCTGTCGCGTTGCTGGCTGAAATATTCCTGTCGCTTGCTGACTTGAAATATTCCTGTTGTCTTTCCGCGAACCCAGCGCGAAACACGTGAGAGCATGTCAGAACTTGCCGTGTTTGCGCCCTCCAACCCCCCAGGACTGTCCCGGGGGGCCCTGGTGGTCACAAAACCCTCCGGGGATGCTCCAGAGCGTGTCGTTAGTGGTCGTGCCTCCCCTGTCCGACGCAAGCGGGCCATAGACCAAACGTCCCCGGTAGGCGTAGAGGTCAAGGCCTCTGCAAAAAAACCAAAAACCGAAGTACCAATTTATGTGTACGGGTGTGAACATACGACTGCGGAAGCACTGGGTGCTGAGTATCGTGAGAATTCCCTGACGGAATACAAGTTCTGGTACATACCAGCCCGCGTGAACGACCTCAATCGTAAGATACTGCTCCGAGAGTTTGGGAGAAAGAAACGCGATACGCCCTTCCCCGTCCAACCGTCTTCGTCGGCACAGACACCGGGTCAACCTTTTCTCGAACCGAGTCAGATGTCGCCAGCCCTGACCACAATCATGGAGTGCAACCGCGCATTGGTGGCGCAGTTTAGCGCACTGACCGAAAAGTTGGTTGCCCAAAGTCGTTAAGTTAAAAAAAATAATATTCATAACATTTTATTACATTAATCGACGTTCGGCGCCAAATGAACTCGTAGATACCCAGCGTTCCATTTGAGCACTCCACATCCCATGAAAACTAGCGTACTAAACGCGGGCAGGTTTTCTTCGCGTTTAAAGCAGGTTTTTGCGACACTGGCGCTACACGAAAAGGATGCTGACGCGGTTGCTTTTGACCTGGCCATGATTGCGGCGGCCCATCGACGACGAGTATGCTTGAGTGTCACCATTTTCTTTTGGTCAGTGCAAGCGATTTCTATCTGGCCCTTTGCCGGCATCGTAGTACAGATGTTCAGCCAGTCGTCAGTTCCAATTTCGACAACAATGTCTGTGTCGGATGGGGCAACGTATAAGTCTTCCACGAGTTGAATCTTTGGTATTTTGTATTGTATCGCGAACGAAGGCATCTCTAAAATGATTTCAAGCGTGCCATCGTTTAGTTTGAGACGCACGTCTGACGCAAATTGCAGATGGTGACAATAGGCGCGCATCGCATCTGGCACTTCAAAACAACAATCATTTGTCGTGTCCAACGGTAGAGTTCGTGCCGTCATGCCGATGCCCGATGCCCGAAATACCGTCACTTTGATGTTTCCGTTAGAAACAACGCACTGTGGCTTGGTTTGAAATGAAGTGGTTTTGCACCATGCTTCGTGCAACCATCGAACGGGCACGCAAATGTCCATCGTCGTCGAATATTTAAACCATACAAAACATTTAACGAATATGTTTGTACTATTCTAAACCCTGTATAAATACAGATCTACCACAAAGACATGACAAAGCGTTTGCGTGACGCCGGTGATGTCCTTATGGACCGAAAGAGACACTGTTTTGTCTCCCAACGCCACCTAAAGCGCCGCACGCCCTTCAATGACGGCATGGGGATCGCGAACAAGCGATTTCGGGCGACTGAGCCGAACGCAGTGGAAACGATGGCGTACGTCATCCCCCACGTCAAGGAGCTCCAGAATCGTATCTTCGTCTTGACAAATGAAAACAATTTATTTAAAACCGAGAACGAAAACTTACGAAAACGCAGCGCAACACTTGCCCGTGCGTACCAAGCGTGTTTGGCTCAGAACGCAAGTTTGAATCAACAATTAAATGGAACACTATCGAGTCTCGCTGTGTTACGACGAGAGCTCGATATGGCCAAGTATCGTTTATCACTCGGCGATCGTACACATTGTTCTGTAAATCCATAAATGAAACCATATTTTGGTGTATAAATTGTTTTTAGGTGCCTAATACACATGTCACGACGCGCGGCGGTTGGAGACGACGAAACCGACGTAATGCTGGGGCCCGATATTGAATCAGGGAAAATGAAAGCAAACACGGTGTACGAATTAATGAAACTACGCGATTTGCAGAGCTTCGTGACGAAGATTTACTGGCTTGTGATCATGTGCTTCTTTGCGATTGGTATTATACTGGCACTTGTATTGTCTGACGGGACGTTCAGCGACGTCTTTATGGCGGAGAATTTGTTATCGAGTATCGGCATTTCGATTTACATTTTGTTGGTAGTCCTCATGGTCACATGCAACGCACACGGAGAGATGCGCATTGTACTATTGTTGACGATTCTCTTTTTCGTCGGCTGTTTGTCGGGGTTTATGCTCGCCCTGCATTTGCTAGACGTTTCGATAATGTTGAAATCAGCAAAGTCCTAAATATTTGTTGCATTCGCTTTTCCAGTATGTTTCGCCTTCTTTCCATCCCCTTTCCTGAAACAGTACCAATCCCTGAGCCATTATAAACTCGACTGCGTCTAATCGGGTCGTTTTAGGACCGACGACGGTATTAATCCCGTGGTGCCATCGAATATGTTGTCCATAAAGTCGTGGAACGTTGGGTCTTTGTCGTTCGTCTTCATACACGCTGAGGTCTATAAACAATATATCGAGCCACACTTTGAAAGTGCCAATAATATCGACGGGCGTCGTGTCGGCGTTCTTCCAGGCCGCACAGACAGAGAGCCACTTTTCGATCATGGCATACATCGGACCCTCCGAACCCTGCCTCCGCGAGACTCTCGTGTGACACCACCAGTGCGCAAAAGACTGGGGTATGTCGTTTTCTTGCACCAAAAGGCGTTTCAAGGCGGCGGAGCGTCTTCCTTTGAGATATCGGATCATGGCTTTTGTCGTCGTAAATGGGAAATCTTCATCGTCCAACCACTCCACGACCGGCGATTCTTCCAGCGTGTCGAACCATCTCTCCGGAACATTTGCAGAGTTCATCAACGTGTTATAAAAGTAGACGTATTTAAATATCCTTTTTTTCCAGTAATGTATATCCTTTTAGGGGCATCGTTGGCCATGCTTATATGGGGTTGGTGGGCCACGACCTCTAGTGTCTTTTTTGGGAGCGTGTTGTTATCGATTGTTTTCTTGGTATACGTGGATATAGAAACCATGCTCACGCGGGGGAGTTTTTTCGAGACAGCCATTCGCGCTATGCCAACCACAGAGTGTTGTCTTCTCCACGAAGTATGGGCCTCACCGTATTCCGTTAGATGGACAACGATTCTCTTTCGATGCCTGGCGGCAATGGTCGCCTTCGTTGCAACAATCGTCACGTGGTCGCGCCGGAAGTCATTCGCAGATGGTCGTTACACATTGATTTCGTCTATATGGAGTGCTGCGAGTATTCTATGGTTGATTTCATGCCTACCGATGTTTATGTGTTTGATTCAATGTGCTGCCGCTTCAAGGTATAAGAACGTAAAGACGAAAATAGGATCAACGGAACTTATTTTGCGATTTCGCAAAGTATATGCGCTGTGGTTGATCCACGATGTCACTCTGGGTATTTTTTGGCTGTATCTTTCCGTTATGTTGTTCGACTTGGCCGACGACGCCGACGATTCCGAGTGGCGTACCATCTTTTTGTCCATGCTCTCATGGCATATTATTGTAGTCGTGATTCACGAAATGTTTTTTAAACAGATATTTACACTAGAACCGTGTCGCACCCATCCAAGAACATCGTCGCCCTGTTGTGGTCCACGCAACTCGGGTCCATTATGGTCCGCTGTGACAATTGCATCGTACGCCGGTATGTACGCGATTATCATCATGCGGCTACAGAAAGGATCGTTGATGTCCATGGGAACGGATTCCATTTTGTCACCCGTATTGTTTTCCATTTGTCAGTGTCTCTTTGTTGTGAGCAAATATTACAGGACCCTTGGAAAATCAAATCCCACCGTATTGGAAAAGGAACCGCTTCAAAGTTCTGCCAGTGGACTAGATTTTTAGACACCGATAAATAAAAAAAGCAGTATATAAACATTCCTTTACACGACATTACATGTCCCGACTTGTCTTTCGATCACCTGAAACTTCGCCCGTTAACGTAGAGACGCCCGCGGTAACGGCCACACATCACATTCTTCTTGAAGCGACCGTGCGGCCCGTTGGTTCTAACGATTTCCAACAAAACCGCGTCGCTGACCAAGCATTGGCGCTAAAAGAACTCCGCGGTAACGGAAAGGACATTTTCGACACGAATGAAACGCGCAAAGTCCAAAGTGCCGGCACCCTACTGTATCAGACAACCGAAACATATGGCACCTCAATGTCTATTGAGAAAATCGTCGAAATCCTACAGGCTGGTGATCTAACATTACGTGTCAATTTCCACCGCCCAGGCATGCACTCGAATACAACATGTATGGAGCTGTCTTCGAAGACGTTAGAGAGTCTTATGGCAACACGTGTAGATGCGCATGGGAATAAGATTGCAGAGCTACGCGTCAAAGCAGAGCAATCGGCATCGGTACCCCGCCACGGTGCTGTTTTCGTGGCCATCACTACCAAAGGAGCCATGCATTACCTGTCTCATATAGACTACAAAATTATGGCTTCGTATGATGCTATGTATCACGAGAGTAAATAATCATTTTTTAGTTTTTATCATTGTTATCATTGTTATCATTGTTATCATTCTTTTTATCACCAATGTCGTCGCGCCCCCGACTACTCTCTTCTCGTTCCTCGCCCGTCGACTGCGACGGCTCTGGCATTCGCGAGTGAGGCAGACATGCGTGTGCACACGCATGTTCTACGTACGTGTCCCACGACAGGACGCCGCGCTGGTAATGTGTAAACAACTGTTCGGAACTCATGAACGGCGATATTGGGAACACGATTTCCACCTGTAGGCGCTTTTTTAAGGCGTAGACGTCGCCGATATCAGCTTGGCGCTTCCTTTTCTTACCCATGGCTGTTATGAGCTGAGATTTAATCGAATCTGCGTATATGATGTTGTACATTTGCTCGCATGCCGATTGGATTTGAGATTTCCAAGCCATGACTGTTTTTTGAAATGTTTGGTGTGTTCCCTCCGCGTCGGATTTGTGAGGAGTATCTGACATGATGAGCGACCGCGGCACGCCCATGACACCACAGACCGTGTCTTCGAAGGCTTTTATTTGTGGGACCATGTCTCCACGACCGGTCGGTTGGGTCGTATTCACAATACGCTGACCTATTGGTAACATCACAACATTATCGAGTACCCCAGAACCTATTGAAGGCTCCCGACCTCCCGAAAAGAAACTGTCGTACACGTCCTGTTGATGCGCCAACTGTGCTACGTTCGAGCGATTACGCTGGAATTTGTTCGATTCGCCAGTGTCCTGCATATCCCCATCCGCATAGTAGTCGTAATTAATGCCCTCGACGTTGTCTATTTTCGTGTCCACGGCTTCTGTCATGATCACAGGATCTGCACGCTTGCGTTCCATTGTGAGCACAGTCCCCATCAACATGTGGATGTATCTCACTTGGGGGATCAAATTGCACACTACAGAATTGATATTCCCCGTCATGCTCGGAGAGAACCCAAACGTATCCAAGACCATTGTGTCTGGCACTTCTTCTTGCTGGTCGTTCATTAGCATGTACTCGCGAACCCCATAATTGTATGTCATCTTTATTTGACAACAGTTTGGTTCTAGTACGATGGGAACGCGCAACCCGTCTTGCATAGTTAATATGCGGATAGGCACAACGCCTAAGGTCATGACCGCATCGACCATAGCCTTGCAAAACGGCAACCAAAAATCAGACATTATTTCTTGCATGTGCGGGTCTGGACGAATACGACCACGACGATGGCCAAACAAAATGCCATTGCCAAACAAATGATGTTGCAAAATGTTGCGACACGTGTAGATCATCGGTGTTTTCAGCAAAAATTTATGCGAAAGGCCAATCTCTTCCCGGTTTAGAAGCACACCCCGGTCCATTTTAAAGAAAATGTACTGTCTATTTATACGTCAATTCCAAACCGATTCCACAATATCAATTGCATGCAGCCATGTGCACGCCTCGACAGGATCACGCACGACTCTGGTGCGCGCCGTAAACGTTTGGCCGCAAATATACTTTAGAGAAAACGGGTACTGACGCGATACCCTTTTCGTCATATTTCCATACGTCTCTACGCACCATACCGTTTCTGATGCTGAGCCAGATATCACGCGACGCGCGTTGAGCACAGACACAATGTCGCCAACAGGTTTACACAAGTAAATATAAGATTCGGGCATTCGCAGACCGCCCATCACTATATTTTTGTGCGTCAGGACGGCGTAATCGTTCGTCTGGCACACCTGGGCCAGTTTATCGCCCACGTGTCGAATAGCCACGCGCCAATACACATCGTCCAACTGTACGCGCATGGCCGTTTCGCCGGGAGGTGCGTTGAAATCCTCCGACGACGGATTGACGAAGAGCACGGGTGTCGCGTCGCGAAGCATCCACCATGCGATAAACACCAAAACGACAGCACCGGTGCCGTATACCGCCCAACGTTGCCAAATGGGTCGGGGCTTGTCTCTATAAATATTTCGTTGGCGTTGAAAACACTTTGAGCTCATCCTCCACAATATGAACGATTCGACCCTATATATACCCCGGTCTATTTTCATAACTCTACGGATTCTATGCAGACTTGGACAAGTTATGAAACCATTAATAAGCAAGATCCGAAGCGCATCGCGGCCAAGCAAAAGCTTGTAGGGAAATTAGAAGACGCTTTGGACAAAGAACAAAAGATTAGCAGTGTCATCGGCGGCAATGTCAACATAGATACAGCCTCGTCGACGCTACTAGACCGTTTTGTAAAGGGCGTCGATGATTCATACAAACATCTCGCGAATCAAGAGATTCTCAATCGAATGCTGACCGAAGCCCGTGCAGACCTCCAAAAGTTAAGGGAGATGGAACCCAATCGCCGCGCGCATGTTCAAAAAACCTTGTCGATCATTTACAGGAATGGCATCGTCCGGCCTAATCGATACCCCCGAGCGCGCGATGACTATCACTGGGAATATATGAGCAAATACCAGCCCTGGGACCAAATTGGACGAAAGGGTCTGGCCGAAATACGCCCAAACGTCACGGAGGGAAAAGTCCGCCTACACTACACGGACGAAGACAACAAAGACATCGTGTCCAATGCAATCGACATTGGCACCGTCATCAAACGCCAAGCGTCGTCGGCAAAACGACAAACGTACCGCTTCGGACGCAGCGATCCCGAATTCATTGCCCGGTGCAAGGGGGTAGCTGGACGAATATTGCGCCTCACACAACCGCGCGTGCAAGCAAATACCGAATTCAATTCTAAAGACGCACGGTTCTCCATGCGCGTGTTTCAAGATCGAGTTGCGCGTCTTCCGGAACATTTGGACCTTGACGTGCCCGATGTCATCGATATATGCCAACACAGTCTGCGAAGGGGGCGTGTGCAAGACGTCGACGAACTTTACATTAAAATGGTAGAGTTTTGCGAGCCCACGATTCATTTGAACCCGGCCGGGTTGCGCAGAGAATTAAAGGTCATCGGAGCCGGACAGAACGTGTTCCTTAGACTGGCTCCTCCCGACGACTATGAAAGCGAAAACGGACCAGACAGCGAGTCTGGAGACGATATTCGCGGCGGGGAATACAAATCGAACGCCAGACAGCAACGCGGGCGTCGCCAACGAGGAGGGGAATCCAAAAATGATGACGTCGAGAGAGTGCCATTCGAGGATGACATTCGAAAATATTTCGCCAATAGGGGCAGACCGCTGAACGGGAAGATCTCGCAACTAAGCATTCGGGCGTATTTCAGAGCCCAGGGCAAACGTCTTGGGCGCATTGCACGGAATGGTGGACCTGATTATGGCGTGAACGGAAATTCGACCAACGAAGACATTACTGTAGCGCTTGACGCGGAGCGCGCCGAAACCGCTGCAAACCGCGCCGAGAAAGCTGCTAGACAGGCACAGGAGTCCGCCATAAGAGCGGAAAACGCGGTCGGTAATCCGGGAGAATCCAAATCAAATACGCCAGACAACAGTGGTACTGAAGAAGAGCCTGACGAGGAAGAGCCCGAACCGACTGGTGATAACTTTGCGTCGTTGAGCCGTTCCGAATTGCGCACATTGGCCAGTGGAGGCAAGCTTCGCGCGTTTGGTGTGGACGGAAATTCGACCAGTGACGATATTATCGCCG
>Ga0209630_10004907_pt1 | contig 11534 bp, 8 predicted proteins | sample COG_01_FD_184745 | JGI IMG/M metagenome (GOLD analysis project Ga0209630, IMG submission 184745) | Pelagic Microbial community sample from North Sea - COGITO 998_met_01 (SPAdes) (version 2) | ecosystem: Environmental > Aquatic > Marine > Neritic zone/Coastal water | place: Helgoland, sampling... | reverse complement strand
AAAAGTCCAAAAAACTCACATGACTGCAGATGATCTCGTATCGCGTATAATGCATTCGTACGTAAGTTTCGAAGGTACCTTCGTTCGTAAGGTTTCGAAGGTACTAAGGTATTCTGGATTTCAAGCGACTAAATACTCTTGTATCAACTGAAAAACCTTTTAGATTTATCCCATCGTGTCTAATAAAGTCCACGGTGGGGATTTAGATTTATGTCTGATCAGGAAATTACTCTTGTTTTGATTGGCTATGGCCAGGCTGGCGTTATGTATATACGTCGATGATTATCGTGTCACAGGCACCAGTTGGCAACACCAACCGTTGTGTCCACTCTACGTTAAACATCTGAGATTCAGAAAACCATGACCACCTTCGCCGCCCCTAACATTACTCTCAAGGTCCATAACACCAGTTTACCTTAGGACTTTTGGCTGAATCGATCTCGATCCGGTCCCCGAAATATCCCGAAAAGCCCTTATCCATAACGTCGGGACCCTCTTTCCCGAGGACGTCAAGACGAATCAAGATCGACTTTTACCAGCGTAGCTTGACATTATTATCTGAACGCGTTTAACCCCACCGTTTTATGTTACCAGTCCAGCATATGCGGCAATGTCGCCTGCTTGAAGCGCGGCAAGACCGTAAAGGTGAGGTGCTAAAGTTATCCTATCTCTTGACACCGGGTCCCCTGGGGCCGTCATTATCCACTTGGTCGACTCGCCCCTTGATTCCTTGTCATATACTTTTGCAGGCTGTCGCCGTCAACACCACGACTGAAGCCAAGGTCAAGGTCGCAATCAATGGATTCGGTCGCATCGGTAAGTTGCCGGGTGTTTACCGAATTTCTTAGAAAGCAAGCGCCCGAATTTCCCCTCAAAAACTGCACAGAAACAACTGACCAAACAGTTGGATTTTGTCAAGACGACACCTCAAGTAGAATTCGCTGTTGATGGTAACTACCAAACCGCGCTCCTTTCCACTCTCAGGGCGCAACTTTGTCCGCTGCTGGATGTCCCGCGGTGCAGACACCACCCTCGAAGTTGTGTGCGTGAACCAGTCTGGCGGAGCAAAGCCTGCTGCACACCTGCTCAAGTACGACTCTATCCTCGGCACTTTTGATGCTGACGTCAAGGTTGTCGATGACGCGACCATCTCCGTTAATGGAAAGCCCATCAAGGTGGTTTCTGACCGTGACCCGCTCAACCTTCCCTGGAAGGCGATGGGCATTGACATAGTCATCGAGGGAACTGGTGTTTTCCTCGACGGACCTGGCGCTGGCAAGCACATTCAGGCCGGCGCCAAGAAGGTCGTCATCACCGCCCCGGCGAAGGGAAACGACATCCCGACATACGTTGTCGGTGTCAACGCTGACCAGTATGACCCTTCTGCCAACATTGTTTCGAACGCGTCTTGCACCACGAATTGCCTTGCGCCTTTTGCCAAGGTTCTCGATGAGAATTTCGGCATCATCAAGGGCACCATGACCACCTGCCACTCATACACTGGTGATCAGCGCATTCTTGATGCATCGCATCGCGATCTCCGTCGTGCTCGCGCTGCCGCCCTCAACATTGTCCCCACTTCCACTGGTGCTGCCAAGGCTGTTGCCCTTGTCCTCCCCCAGCTGAAGGGTAAGCTCAATGGCATTGCCCTCCGTGTTCCGACTCCCAACGTCTCCATCGTGGACCTTGTCTGCAACGTCGAGAAAAAGGGCGTCACGGCAGAGGAAGTCAACGCCGCCTTCAAGGAGGCCGCTGATGGCCCCATGAAGGGTGTTCTTGCAATCACTGAGACACCACTGGTGTCCGTTGATTTCCGCTGCTCTGACGTCTCCACAACCATCGATGCTGCGCTCACCATGGTGATGGGCGACGATATGGTCAAGGTTGTCGCCTGGTACGACAACGAGTGGGGCTACACCCAGCGCGTTGTCGATCTGACTCACATTGTTGCCAAGGGCCTCATTGAGGGTGGGGACGTATCAGCCGACCCTATGGACGCCCTTTGCGCTGATGACCCTTCCGCCGAGGAGTGCAAGGTTTTCGACTAAAGAAACAGAATAATGAACCGCACTTTAGTATGCTACCTTCCAGTTGGTCGCTAACAAACTTCATTCATGTAATTAAAACTCTGAGTGCAATTCATACAAAAAAAAATAACCGAGTGCCTGAGTCTATCGACACGGACTAAAAATACAATATGTAAATTCCCACATGGCTCGCCAGATGAGAGTGCCACGCACTTTTCCTAGAAAATGACACCGCGCAAGTCTACGATCCACGTCTTGCATCGAAATCAATGCGAGAAGTGTGTTAACAGCAATTGATGCGTCCAGAATCATCTTCTTCATGTAAAGTACATGGTCGCACCTGATCCCTTTTGTGCGATAGCCATGTTGGATGTGAGAAACAGGAACCATCAATCGAGGCTCCGCCACTTGAAGCCATGCTGCTGCTCATGATATCGATGACTGACAACGGGGAACGGCCAACATCTTCATCCGGTCCCTTCCGCTGTGGAGATCCTATTTTGCCAACCTGACTCACAGCGTTGTTTTTTTTACACTCCATTGTTGTCGGCGAGAGGGATGAACCACAGACAAAGCCAACACCAAAGCTAATAGGCAAACTGCCTCCGAGATTTCCAGCAGAGTACTTAGCGACGGCAGCAACAGCACATGGCGCAGGTGAGGTTTTGCGTCCTCTTGAGCCGTAATTGTTCAACTCTTGGGCCGAGTTCTCTTGCAGACATGATACTGTCTCTGATGTCAAAGAAAACCCCACGGTGACCCTATGACCTATATCCATCGCAAGCATTCCTGCTTCACGCCTTTTCCTTGAAGAATGTCGTGCCTTAAAAAGCCATGTCGCTCCAAACGATGCCACTCTTTCACATTTGGGAGCCAACTTTAAAACGGCGTCTCCCAAGGCATTGACATCTTCCCGACAGATGAAAAGCTGCATGCAGGGTCGTATCCAATGTGTCTGTTGCGTCTCGCCTGAATCTAAGCGTGCCGGAAGTGTAAATGCTATGACGTGGATTGACTTATCTACCTCGAGCACATTTTGAAGAAGTCTTGCAGCAGCAGCTGATGTGACTGGTAGTCTGATGTGTGCCATGAACGCTGTGCATACCCTGGGAACCAATATTTCAGTACCCCATAAGGAAGCTAACCATTCTTGTGCCCAAATCGCAAGGTCGTGATTGTACCTTAAGATCGCCCTTTCGCCAATTTTTGCTCGAAATAGCAGCGCATCGTGCACTGCAATCAAAGGGGTATAGTCACGAGTACCGGTGTACTGAAAACGGTGCTCAAAGTCTGACAATCCATGAACGGCAGCTGGATCAAAACTAGTAGATGGCGAGTTAGAGCACACGGCTCCGACAGCTGGTGGGTGCACGTCACCTTGTAAACGTCTTGTCACCCAAAGAAATGCACTGCCTTTCGGACTGAACAACCATTTGTGTGCATCTGCCATGAAATATGTGATTCCTGCAGCCTCTAGAGCATGGCAGTTCAGTTTTATCTGACCCAGCGCGTGAGCACCGTCAAGAAGACACGGAATCCCACGGACCTTGCAAAGATTAGCCAACGTGACGACAGGCATAATAACGCCAGGGCAAGAGGCTATGTAGTCAAAAGTGACTAGGGGAATTCGTGAACCCCTTGCAGCAGCAGCATCCATCAACTGGGCAAGTGTTGACTCGAGAGAGTTTCCATCAGGACCACACGGATCTGTTGCTCGCCCGAAAAACTCGATATCGACCATGACAACCTCCGCGCCTACGCCTTCGGCGTAATGTTGAATGCATTTTTTAACCATCCCGTACGCAGTGCTCAGGCAAATGATTGTATCACCTTGGCGAATATCTACTGCACGAAGGACAGAAGTAGTTGCCGCTGTGCAGTTTTCGATCAATGCGACATCCTCTTTCCTTGCTCTTATATATTCTGCGAGTTTGAGTCGTGCCATGCGCATCATTTGCGCCGCTTTGGCGAGCATCCATTCGTGCGGGCATGACTCGCATTCGACGTGATATCTCCATTGCTTTGATAGTACCTGGGCAACAGTATTGTTCAGTTAGCTCGTTCCCAATCTTCGACATAAGGATCCAAAGTTTGCGAGCCGGGCAGCAGGTAGCAAGGTTACTAGCAGGACCAATGATTGAAAAGAATCCGGGCAGTAGCATACCTCTCGAACCGGCGTGCCGAAAGAAGCGTTGAAATTCAAAGCTTCTTGCCGGACGAAAAAAAATTCGCGCGTTTCGGAAGACCCAGGTTTGAAGCAGCTCGGCAACCAGTTGAGTTCTGGCAAAGATAAAGAGCGTGAAAGCTCTGAACGTACGGCACGGGAAACTCGCACACAATCATCCCTCGTCTGCACAAGTTTTGTTTCCGACGGTTCTACGAACCCTAGTGTATCAACGGAGGTTTCAGGGCACGCGGTACAGTACCCGCGTTGGCTGTGATTACGGTCGATCATGGTGACTGCACGTGAGATGTTGTCAAGGTCGTAGATACGCTGTCTTCTTGTGCCCGGCAGCTTTGTTTAATTGCAGTTCACAGGCTAAGCCGAAGAGACGTCTGCCCAGGTGCGCTCAAGTGGAAACAGCTGTGCGAGCCTTCAACGACGCTTCGGAAACGAAGAGTCCAACCACAAGATTTTGACCAATGAAAAGCTCGGAATCACCCGCTAAAAACGATCTAAAACGGTGCGTTTGATCTGTGGTGGGACGAGTCCGAAATTTGGTTGATCGATGGATCTTCGGTTTTGGTCGATGAAGCTTTGTTGAGAGAAAAGCGATGTTTTAGGTTTGAAGCCGAATTTTCATCGATACATCGGTCAACTTCGACGTCCACTAGCGCGCGTCTAGAAGACGGCTTGCCGTCGCTTCTTCGTTCAGAGGTGGCATGCATGTGTGTACGACGACTACGTGCACGCTTAGCGCAATGGTAAGGCCGTCCCGCTGAACAGCCGGCGTCCGAAGAACGAAAAGGCGTCGCACATAGTTGTTAGTTAGAGATAAAGTATCACTCACCGACCGTACGGTGATTTAGTCTATGTCTTTTGAAAATGATCGAGCTCTCGACGAATCAGAAGACGTTTAAATGTTACATTTTTGGGGAAATGACCGGGTTGGTTTGTGTTGCTAAATGTGACTTCGTCAGTGACCTGACTCGTCCCAAATCATTATTTCACACGTTCCCTGCCTTGAAATAATTGTTTATTTCATTTAAGGTCATATTAATATTTCATCTATTTTCAGCCATATGCGGACCATATGCAAGATTGGACAGGTTTGAGGAGTGATTCTGATTGACCGGTCGCGCGAGCACACATCTTCAGAACTCATCAGGTATGCTGAATCGAACCGATTCGAACCGATCGCAGTCAAGTTTGCGATGCAATGTGATGTTTTCTTCCGAACCGATTTTGAGATTTGAGGCATGCCGATACACCTGGGAACGGACCCACGCAATCACGTCTAACGCTGTTTGCTCGGTCCCTAGAAGAATTTTTTTTATTAGTACGTACTTCAATAATAATACGATATGTTATACGAAAGAACGAAGATTTACCTTCAAGTAAGGTACCTTCGTACTTGCTTGCTTGCTCGGTAACTTTCGTATCGTTTTTTGTTTCGCAAATTCCTGTCGTTTTCGTTCAAAATGGTTGCCGCCAGCCTGAACATATATTCAGGAAGTTCCGTGGCAGTATCAAGCAGAAATTTCTCGCTGGCCATTAACTCAGCTTTACATGTCTGTTAGCGAGAAATACCGTGCTCTTGACGGTAAGGACTTCAAAGCGCTTTTTTTTTTCAAATTGATGCTTGGCTCGATTGTCTCCTCTGAAGCGCACCTCGCTTTCCCCATGATTAGAAAGCGACAGGAAAGGGTTCGTCACTTTCTATCGATCGCTACCTATCAATCCAAATATTATTCGCATCTTCAATCGCAAAGACAACTATTCGGTTCACGGTGATGATGCAATCCTGATATCGCGAACCTTTTTGAAAACAACTACCGCCGTTCATTACCTCGGACACGGCGAGTCTGCTCTTCCCGGGTTAACACTGAACCGCAGCCTCTTTGAAACTATCCTCCGCGAGCTTTTGTTGAACGGGACGGAGCATTTAATCGAGCTGTATGAAGAGACTTCTCGCCAAGGCTGGAGACTTTCTCGGACAGCTTCACCGGGGAAGCTTGACGCCTTTGAGGAAGAGCTCAACCGTTCAGATGAGTTGTTTGACACGCCCGCGGTTGCCGCCGTGAAAATTAAGATTCAAATGCAGCAGCGACATGTCGGGTTCGCCTACTTCAATCCTTCGACACGACATTTCGGTGCCTGTGAGTTTGTGGACGATGATCAGCTGTGCATACTTGAAGCAACCATCTCCCAGCTAGGCATAAAGGAGTGCGTGCTCCAACTTGAAGCTGTTGAGACTCCAATGGGTCGCCGGCTGAGAGACCTCGTCAGGCGCTGTGGCGCCCTACCTACACATCGAAAAAAGTCGGACTTTGATATGCATAACCTTGAGCATGACCTTTCTTGTTTACTCTCAAATGAGGAATACACGAGCGCATTAAGTCTTGTGAAGGCGCCGCCACGAACTGTGTCTGTCGAGCAACACCGGGTCATCCTGAAAAAAGAATTAGCAGCCGCCTCACTCGCAGCTGTTATACGATTCTCTGATCTTTTTGCGGAAACGATATATCGTGGCCGGTGCACAATGGCTATGCACGACATAGGTAAGTACGTTCGGCTTGATTCTTCTGCGTTGAGTGCACTCAACGTTCTTCCAGAACGAAGATTCCTTGCATCTTCTGCGTCAAATTCTGCTCCGGATGCGACCAGTAATTTTAGTTTATACGGTCTTCTAAACAGATGCCGCTGCCCCATGGGGAAGCGCATGCTGTTTCGATGGTTGAAGCAGCCATTGGTGGATGCTGCTGAAATAGGGCGAAGACATGATGTCGTGCAGGCCCTCGTCGAAAATCCCGAAGTGCGAGACACTTTACGAGGGACGCATCTCCGGGCGCTTCCAGATATCAACCGGATAACTCGTAGAATTGAGTGTCGTCGCGCAAACCTGGCCGATTTATGCAAGCTTTATCAAGCATCCACAGCACTTCCCCATATAGCAGGTGCCCTGAACCTCATCGACACCAGTCATGGTAATGCTCTGAAAGCTAGGTATTCTGATGAGCTTATTAAGCTGAGTGATAACAACCACCTTGGGAAATTTGAGGCTCTAGTTGAGGCAGCAATCGATATGAACAGAATTCCTGACGAATATGTTATTGGTGCCACATATGATATTGAGCTCGAAAATTTGCAGAAGCGGAAAGACGCTATTAATGATGAGTTGCAAACAGCATTCCTGGATGCCGCTGAGGATTTGCGCGTGCAAGCAGGCAAGGTCCTTAAATTAGAAAGCAACAACATACATGGCTGGTACCTACGTTTGACAAAGAAAGATGAGACTGTGGTGAGGAAGCAACTCTCGGCCAGCTATCAGATCTTAGAGGCAAAGAAAGACGGCACTAAATTCACTAACAAGAGGATTCATTCTCTCAGTTCCAAACGCATGGAATTGGATAGAGCTTATGAATCGCACCAACGTCTCATCGTGGATCGAGTTGTAGACGTCGCAGCCTCATTCGTAGATATATTCTTGCAGATCAGCACCCTTTGTGCAGAAATCGACGTGCTAGCAAGCTTCGCTGAGGTTGCTGTTTCGGCTCCAATACCATTTATCCGGCCAACAATCCATCCGAAACGAGCGAATCCCGAAGATGAGAGGGACGCAATCATGCTGAAAGACAGCCGCCATCCTTGCATGGAATTGCAGCAAGGCGTGCAGTTCGTTTCAAATACTTGCACCTTAGTGCGCGGCAAAAGCTGGTTTCAGGTCATCACGGGGCCCAACATGGGTGGAAAATCCACGTTTATCCGTCAAGTTGGCATCTGCGTAATGATGGCTCAAGTTGGATCCTTTGTGCCATGTGCAGAGGCTAAAATAACTGTACGCGATGCCATTTTTGCTCGCGTCGGTGCAGGCGACTGTCAGATACGTGGCATTTCAACATTCATGGCGGAGATGCTTGAAACTGCAGCTATTATCAAAGCTGCTACACCATCTTCCTTAATCATTATTGACGAACTGGGCCGCGGAACCTCTACCTATGATGGTTTTGGCCTAGCTTGGGCCATCTCTGAATATATTATGCGTAATGTGAAGGCACCCTGTCTTTTTGCCACGCATTTTCACGAGCTCACCGCTCTCCAAGGACCTCTAGGCGTAGCGAACTATCACGTGGATGCCAGAATGGATGAGGAAAGCGGCAAGTTAACAATGCTGCACTGCATTTCGCCAGGGACCTGTGACCAATCTTTTGGCATTGAATGTGCGGAATACGCGAAGTTCCCTCTGCAAATTGTTAAAAAGGCGAGGGAAAAGGCGTTTGAATTGGAAGACTTTTCAGGAAGGGCAACTGCAGTCCCAGTCTTTGACATGGTTTATTCGAACAAGGCAAGTCAAATTGGCATGAAACGTATGCCTGATTATAGACTGCGTAAAACTTTGGGACGCAACTTCGCTGAAAGAACCTTGACAGCTAAGCTCTTTCTTGACAATTTTTGTGCAGTCCAACTGGATCCCCTTTCAAAAGATGGTATCATCCACAACATGAAGCGCATTAAAAGGGAGCTGGTAGCAAAAGAATAACGGATCACTGTCGAAAAGTTTAAATAAAATAAAATTTTAAAAAATGATTTCACTACAAGCAAGTAAGGATGGACTCCACATACAGCAGTAGCGGACGATAGATTTTTTGAGATAAAAATTTCAAAATGCATTTGAATTTTCCAAGCGCGGAAATTACTCAGTCTTGCTTGGGTTCAGGCTCATCTTCCTTAAAAAGTCGAACATCTTGAAAGTGATGGGCGCAATACTAGAGTATCCGTCAAATCCATTGTATCGGATACCTGCGTTAACGCATTCTTGTTTGATGATAGGCTGCATCAATGGATATAAATTATGGGCAACACCCGGGAATAGGTGGTGCTCTATCTGGTAATTAAGCCCACCAGATAGAAATGACCAGAACACATTACCCCAGGTTGCGGAGGTTTCAATTTGCCATCTGCCCCAATCCTTTTGGGTCAGATGTGACAATTGTTGAGGACGGAGGCCATCAAGATTATGACTCACCATGAAGAACCAGCACAAAATGAACGAGCCAAAGCAACCGTACGCAACAAATGGAGCCCAAATCTTATCCCAACCGTGAAGGTACACAGGAATGCCAAGAGTGATGCCAGCGTGAAAGAACTTGCCGACGACATAAAGCACCACTTCGATGGGAGTAATCCCATTATACTGGACCCCAGGAGATGCCTTATGTATGAAAATATTGATAAAGTCACCTATCTGTGCTGCAAGGTAAAGCAAAGGCCAAATGAAAGGGGTGTATATTGGTTGGAAAGTATGGTACCAGGACCAAGGTTGGCTTTCATCAAGGCGGATCAGAGGAAAGGATGTATAGACATCCTGGTCTCTATTGACATCGTTGCAATAAGAATGATGAGAGACGGTGTGGTGGTAGCGCCACTCAAGGCTTGATTTACCTATAATGACATCGCTACCAAACCAACCCCAGAACTGGTTCCAGTAAGAGCTCTGGCAAAGTCCACCATGATTGGCAGTATGCTGCAAACCTGTGCCGGACCAGTAACCCGCAAATCCTAGGAGCAACCCTGTCATAATCGATGGGTACGCGACGTAGAAACTGAGGGAGGCAAAGAAATATGCCGCTACTGCTGCTATGTCCAGCAGGCAACCACCCCGTCCTGTGGCTAAGCGACCCTTGGTTCTTTCCAGGGGCGCCAAAATTTCGTCACGGATGCGCTGTTGGAGTTTCCGATACACCGGCGAGTCGAGTGGAGCGGGAAACTCTTCATCCGGAAAAAGAGTAGGACAGTTGTCAACTCTCGGGAGTGTCTTGAGCACCTTATCCACGACACCGTTGCGGATGTGGTGGCTTTCGAACAAGATCGTTGCGTCACGGCCGACAGCAAGCGCGAGTAGCTGAGCTCCACCGGGATGCGATTCGGCGAAACCCGCGATGTCGTAGACCTTTGAACGCAGGTAATATCAAGAATAAATAGCAGGTCAGGACGAGCAATTGCGCATCTTAGACGTCCACGATTCAGCAAAAAACTCCGGAAGGGAAGGCTCTTTTTTTGGGTGTCGAACTCGAATGCTCACCTTCCCGCGGATTTTTGTCAGTTTCGGGTACCCGCTCGCTTCTTTACATGTAGAGCTCTTCGTGACTGGCGACGCGTCGCCCCCTGGCGACGCGTCGCCACCCTTCCCCATCTTCGGTTTGTTTTGTGGCGGTGCGCTTAACGTTGACACCAATAAGTGGCTTGTCCTTCGCAAACGTCATCAATCGATCAGACAAATTAAATAAAACGGGACTCGTCGAAAAATAAACCTCTCAAATTCCTCTGGCCTCTCAATTCCTTCGCACATTCTGATGGACCTCTTGATTTTGTCACAACGACCCAGCTGCTAGAGAACACATACAGTCAGAAGATTTTGGAACTTTGAGTTTCGTTTCATATTTTATTCGGCATAACTCTTTTAGCCGGTCTCATCACGGGTCCTTTAAGGGAAAAATGTCCGGTCCAATACATTGATATTATTATACCTTATTTTTGACTTCATTCGTTAATTTAAGATTGTCGGTTTAGCGCTACATAGTTGATCCTTCATTGCATGAACCTTGAAATTTTGACTGATGATCACGGGGGCAATAATATTATTATTAGGCCTCGGCGATGCCGACAACCTAGGAACGGATCCTCGAAATCACGTTATTAGTTTACCTCCACCTGCTCGTTCGTTCATTCTTGGAACGTTCAGAGTTTAATTTAGATAGAGTTTAAGATCTTAAGATCTCATATATTTTTGGTTTATTGGGTCTGTGCACGTTTATCGGGTTGAAAAGTAAATCAAATATCGAAAGGAGAACTCCCTTTCAAATTGGTCTACGTCAGCCATACAACGGTCTTTCAAGCCAAAGAAGCAGGACTGGAAGAGACGGGATTTTTTTTCTGAGAACAAAAATGTCAAAGGAGTAAAACAGAACTTTGCTCCCCCGATGGACGCCTCGACACTCCGCCTTTGTGCTTCGTTCTTTGCCGGTGTCGCTGCTGGAGCTGGTTTCGTGATATGCCATCACGCAAGGGCGAGTTATTTTAGAATGAGCACGAGGGGCAACACTCTTCCTTGTGAGCATCCATCGTCAAGGTTGTCTTCAAACAGATCCTCAGCCACTGCCGTCGTAGACGACGAAATAGTAGCTGAGCAGTTCACTCGAAACGTTCAATTTTTCGGCGTCGAGTCGCAAAAAAAAGTCACCGAGGCATTCGTCGTTGTCATTGGACTTGGTGGAGTCGGGAGCCATTGTGCACACATGCTCCTACGCTCCGGCGTTTCGCGTTTGCGTCTTGTTGATTTTGACCAA
>Ga0209630_10004905_pt1 | contig 11537 bp, 10 predicted proteins | sample COG_01_FD_184745 | JGI IMG/M metagenome (GOLD analysis project Ga0209630, IMG submission 184745) | Pelagic Microbial community sample from North Sea - COGITO 998_met_01 (SPAdes) (version 2) | ecosystem: Environmental > Aquatic > Marine > Neritic zone/Coastal water | place: Helgoland, sampling... | reverse complement strand
AGAGCACAAACACGTGTAATCTTTTTCTTCTTTTTGACGAGCAGACGAGTGGTGGTGACAGAGTCATCACTGATCAGACAGAGGGCGTTTTTGGTTGCTTTTCGGGTTGTTGTTCACATTTCCCTTCTTTTTTCAGTCCTTCCTTCTCTTTTCCCAAACCACCAAAAAGACTCTTAAAAGTACACTTTGTTGTTAGTCTACCTCTCCTCCTTTCTTCTTCTTCTTAGTATTCTTATCATGATTCGTAGTATTGGTCGGATGATCAAAATACACCTCTCCTCTCAATCCTTTCCCGCTCACGAGCCTCGCTCTCGCTTCCGCGATCCTCTCCTCCTCTTCTTTTCTGCTCGCCAACGTCGCCCTCAGCGAGACGTAGGAAACGTTCAGAATGAACAAACCGAAAATCATCCCGTACGCGGTGTGTTTTGACGGCGGTTTCCCTCCTTTTTTAAGAATGTACGACGTTAACGAGGATAACATTCTTCTCTGTTATTATTGTTTTTCGGTGTTGTCGCGATAAATTTATTATTATTGTTTAACTACTACTCTCGTCGTACTCCCACCCAACAACTCGTGAATCTAGATGGGTTCATTTTTCGCCCCAACACTGCGTGCATGTAGCTTTTTTTGTCGTGTTTGTTCTTTTCAAAAAGAATTCTTCCAACACCAAAAACGAAACTCACAAAAACACATTTTTAATCAAACACTCGTATATATACGGCTCTTTTGTCGTCTTCGTCGTCGTCGTCCGTGCGCTTTTGGGGTCACAGAGGGACAACGCTAGAAGAGATATATAATAATAACAGTGATAATGAGTGGTGGTATCTCCCCGACGTATTCCTCCTCTTCCTCCTCTCCAGGAAGGACGAAACGGATGCCCATGCGCAGTCCACACGCGTTTTCGGCTAACTCGGACGCGACTTTACCTCTCGTTTTCGCGAACGTCGGTTTGATCTTATTCGTCGTCGCCGGAGTGTTTTATATCAAAGAGGATTGGGATCGGTTTTCGCTGTTGTGCGTGTTAGGCTACGCGTCTATTATAATTGGATTGATACTACCGGAACTCTTAGCAGCAGATGTTGACAAAGGAGGCAGAACGACCTTCCATCCAACTGGAACGAGAGAAATCGACGATAAAATAGAAAAGGGCATCCGAGAGAGAAAGTGGATACAATTCTGGGGTACTGTTATGATGATTGTGGGGATATTTCTAGGTATTGTTGGTAGTTTGTTGTATTCGCCAACCATCGTTAGCGTATTATCCAGTAAGATGATACCGTTGATCGACGAAGCCAATCTGGTTTGGGCGATTTCGTTTCTCATCTTCCCCGTGGGATTCGGGTTGTTGACGTACGATAAGTTGATGACGCTTCAGTCGCTGGCAGATGAAGGCTTGGATGACGAAGCGTCCGTGACAATTTGGCATCCGCAAATGCGCGTATTTCTGTGGACGGAAATATGTTTGATTCTCTTTGCCATCGCTGGCGTAGTGGTGGTCTCCTTGCCAAACGCGCTCGGAGAAGCCTTCGGCTTGTTTCTCTTCGCCCTGGGCGCGTTGATAAAAGTTTGCTTATTGTTTTACGAGTTACGTGGTTAGAAAAAGTAGCAATAGTATTAGTTGTACCACGGTAGCATTCTTTTAGCTTTTGTATCAGTAGTAGATCTAAATGATGTATCATTAAATAAGCAGGTTTGTTTCTATAATCTAATCGTCTATGAAGAAATCGACGCTTTTTCTCGTCCTCTTTGTCAGTACTTCTGGGCCGTCGTCGAGTATTAATATCGTGTGCTCGTACTGCGCCGAGTTCTTCCCGTCCGAAGTGACTGCTGTCCACCCGTCTTTCCAATGCTTAGCAGTTCGAGTACCTGCACAAAACATTGGTTCTATAGTGAACGTTTGACCGCGCTTCATAAAACCGACCGCCTTGTTCGGCGCATAATGAGGAATCGTCGGCGCACAGTGAAACAACTTCCCAATACCATGGCCGCAATAGTGCTTCACGCTCGTCCATTTTTCGCTTTCAACGGCTTCATTCTGAACGAGCTCACCTATGGTTCGAAACCGCTTCCCTGGACGACACGAATCGATGGCTTTTTCGAGCGCACTTAGCGTAGCGCCCAACAATCGTTTGTTTTCCTCCAATTTCGCTCTATCTTTAGTCTTCGCGCATCCGACGATGAACGTCTCCGAGAGGTCTCCGTGATAACCATTCAAGCACACGGTGACGTCTAAATTGATTAAATCCCCCGGTTCTAGTTTTCTTCTATCTGGAATGCCATGACACACGACTTCGTTTATGCTCGTGCATATGGATTTTGGAAAACCCATGTAATTCAGTGGACTCGGATAAGCGCCGTTTTGAAGGCACACCGTGTGACATATTCGATCGAGTTCATCCGTTTCAACTCCAACGCGCAAATGCGAGGCGACCGTATCGAGAACAAAACGTGCCAACGAGCACGCGCGTTTCATTTTCATAATTTGTTCGGTCGTTTTGACTTCAACTGTCGTTTGTAATCGCGACGATTGTTCTTCTTCCGGCCAAGAAGTTTGCGCATAATCGGGAGGCTGCAACCCAACTGGGATTGCAGATGTCGCGGTAACGCGAGATGGGCGCAGCTTCCCCGTGTAAGTAAAATCTGGAAGATCCTTGCTTCTTTTTGTGCCCCCCTGGACTTCAAATCCTTCTTCTTCATCATCGCATTCGTTTCTCCACCACTCCATCGTTTTTCTATCAAACTCTCGCCATCGTATTTCTTCCTCTATGGGCTTTTCAAGCGCTTCGCGCTGTATGCGAACTCGTTCTTCGTGCTCGTATTTCCATTCCTTCGATGTTATGTGTAAGTGCGCGGGAGCTTTGCTCAGACACCGAATTGCGCGAGTATCTCCTTCCGCTTCTTCTCTACCTTTTTCTTCGTCGGTGGTTGTGTCGCTCGACCACGAGAGCGAGTCCTCTTCCTCTTCCTCTGGCTCGGAATCGTCGCTCGACATGTCTTCGCCTTCATTCTCCTCCAGTTCATCCCTGTCGCCGGTGTCTAAGTTAAAGACGACAAGCCCTGTTACGTGTACGGCAAAATCAAAATCTTCGTCTTTATCGCCTTCACCCTCTCTGGAAATGCTCAGACGAACGTCGTCGCTAAATTCGCAGTTCAATGCGACACTCTCAACTTTGCCGATGATAAACGACGCCAACACTTGCGAAGGTTCATGCTTCATCCGTGACTTTAATTGTACGACGCATCCAAGAGGAAGCGTTTTTGAAGATGTAAAAACGATGGTCGCGCGTTGAAGTAGAACCAATGGAGTAAACGAACTCGCTCGAAAATATTCCGCGCGTCCTTCTTTTAACTCGAGCCCGAAAAACGCAGACATGATAATATTTATTCTTTCTTCTTCAATTCAGGAATGACGTCTCCGGTATTAATAGCGCTACTGCTGATGCTACTCGTTGGATTATTCAGGCTCCACCTGGCCCATCGTTGGAAGTTGTACATTTGCACGCACTCGTTTGTCGCGTGACAGGCGAATAAAATGTAGTTCCTCGGCTCAACTCGCCAAGCAAAACGCATGAACAAAGCGGAGTAAAGACATAAGGTCCCCGTCATCGGTCCGGAGACTAACTCTTCCGGTTTTTGCGTGTCTACGAGTCCCTGTTTATTTGTGTTCGTATAATATGCGTAAGCGGATAACGAGTTATATGCGTGAGTTTGTGTTACGATGAAGAGAGAGAGAGAGAGAGAGATAACGAGAAAATCCCGAGTTGAAAACACAACTCATCTACTTTATCGAAAAGAGAAAAGAGTCGGCCAAAACGTACCGCGGCAACGAATCCCCAGTTCGCAACTGGTCCCCAGAAGTGCGTCGTTTTCGGCCCAGTCGGAGAGTTCACCCATCGAGCGAACGCCGAAGAAGACATTAAAAATTATATTTTTTTACTCTGATGAAATTTATGCGGTGTATGGTGGCTGAGTGTGAGTGGGTTTGGAAATTGATTGAGTAGTGGTCTCCTCACAAAAAAAAGAAAAGAACTTCTCTTTCTCCTCTCTGATAAAAACATTGGAGTCGATGCCTGTTCCTCTTCTTCCTCTTCCTCCTCTTCCTCCTCCTCCTCTTGGAGACGAGGAAGGAGAAGAATTAGAGGAGAAGGAGAGAGAAGGAGGAGAAGAATTATTAGAGATTGGAGGAATTGAGAACGCGTACACGAACGAGTACGACACGAGAACGTCGCCGAGTTCGTGCGATTGGTCCGAGGAAAATATCCTCGCCGTCGGTTGCGATGCGGGACCGTTCGTTTTATTGATTGTGCGTTTTGTTGTTTTGAATTCTTTTCTTCTTCGTAATCAATATCACAACTCTGCTGACCTCGTCCATTCCTTTCTCTTTCTTTACGATGACAGAATCCCGCACAAATCAACGCGGAGAATACCAGTCCAACGCCGACGGGTTTGATAGACGTCGCGTGCATGAGAGAAAATCCAGACGTGCTCGTAACGAACACCGATTTTCGCTCGAACAAGACGGTGTTGCAATACGAGTGTTCGAACATCTACAGAAGGAAAGGTGGGACGATGTCGAAAGCCCCGGTAGAAGATAGAGTGAAGAAAGTGCACTGGTCACCGTTAGGTGTCGCCGTGGATGGGAGGTGTTGTTTAGCGGTGTTGACGAGAGCGAATCGAGTGGTCGTGCACGCGGCGAGTAATCGAACGGCGTTCACGTCGGCGAGCGTGACATCATCGGCGTATTTAAGTTCAGCGGAAAAGTGGCCTTTGATTCAAGACGTATCGGAAGAGTTAGCGACTTTATATAACGAGATACAATGGAAACCGTTACCATTTTCGAAAGAGGACGGCGACGAGAACGAGGATTCAAAAACATGCTGGAGAGACGCAGAAAAAGACGACGCCTGGAAATCGATAAACTGCTTTGCCGCGCCGGGTCCTCCAAAAGTCAGCGCCGATCTCAACGACACGAATATTAGAAACGAGAAAGATGATAAAAACGAGAAGAATGACACGAGCGATGTCTTAATGTTACCTCAAAGCGAAGGTAAAGAAAACGCGGACGTTAAGAAAGATGTCAAATTAGGATTAGCGCGCGTTGGACAATTGCGAAAAGGTTCGCGATGTGAAGTGAAAAGAGATTCACTCTCCTCGCCATGGTTCACGTGCACTGTACTAGCCGCGGAAACGGATATGTTTCATAGGGTGCGCGTTCAATACGACCGAAAAGGAATGGATAACGAATGGCTCGTCGTCTCCAACGTTGATAATTTAGGTGATGAATGTGTACCGTGCGGGAGCACGACCAATGCCGAGCGCTCCCAGATGAAAGTGAAACGATGGATCCGCCCGGCTGCCGCAGCGACTGAAAATGAAGTCAACATTTCCACTTGTCCGCGCGGTATCGTGATAGAAACATATATAGGACACTGTTGGCAACTCGTAGAAGTTGTTCAAAATGCTAGAATTCGATTCCAAACCAACGGTTCGGCGCATTCTGTCGTTTCGAGCGAATGTGAATTTAGAAAAGTTCGAAAATGGAAAGGCTCGAATGTAGAAAAAGCCGACGACGGATGGGAAATCATAGAAGACTTGAAAAATATTAGCTTGCCCGCACAGCAATTAGAGGAAGAAGGAAAAGAAGAAGACAAAGAGAAAGGAAAAGATGATCAAGACGCAAAGTCGCATCAGAAGGAGAAGGAACGAGATGGAGTAGCAGTGGCTGCTGCTGCGCCCGCCTTGGCAAAGAAAAAACCGGAAGCGAAGAAAGCACCACCACGAAAAGCAGAGAAGAAAACTCCGGCGACAAAGAAAAGAAAAGCAGCTGATGGTAAAGTGAAGAGCGCGAAAGATGACAGCGACTTTGAAGAAATAGACGAAGACGATGACGATGATTTCGATGTTAAAAAAGAGAAGAAGAAGCATGCGAAGAAACCTCGCAAGGCGGGCGCAGCCGTTCAAAAGAGAGTTGCCAAAAAGGCGAAGAAGGCGGACGAAGAAGCACACGATTACTCTACAATTACAGACACGCATCCAAACGGACTGCCAAATGCGACAAAAGTCTCCTTTACATCGTGCTCGTGGTCTCCGTCGTTTAAAGACGGAACGCTAGAATCCATATTAACGATAGGAACCAAGAATGGTGAATTGGTATTTTTTCGCGTCGGAACGAAAAGAGATGATGAGATTGAAGAGCCGTTATGCCAGTTACTCGGTGTCGTTCGTGCATTTTCGACCCCGGGTGTCTGGGTATCCGCTGTGACTTGGATGCCGATGAAGGATCGAGACACCGGCGATAAGTTGTGGACGTGCGTGGCGGGAAGTTCAAGCGGCGAGGCGAAACTCTTTCTCTGTGACCCCAAGCTTTTGTGCAATCGAACGCTCAAAGTAAAAGTTCCTGAAGATTGGATCGTCCCCACCTCACACTTTGGCTTGCAAGAAACGCTCATCTTGAATGCGGACGAGGTCCCGATCACCTCGGTGAAATGTTTTCGCGACCAACACGTCGATGGACGACGTGGTTTATGTGAAGGCAATGACGTAAAAGTAATCGCTCTCGGTAAAGCGTCCGGAGAGGTGCTCGTATTTCGTTCTGATAATATTTCCTCGCGAATTCGAATGTTCAGCGAGTCTGTGCACGACATTGCTTTCCAAAGATGTGATCTCGGCCTCCGCGTTGCCATTTGTGCGGAGTCTGGAAGACGGGCAGATATTCTTTTGCAATCGAAGAAGAAGAGAAATCAAGGACAAACTTCAAACGAAGACTTCATTCGATTTGACTTTTCGGACGTTTTGAATAAAGATTTCCACACGAGCTCTGACGTATCCGCATGGGAACGGAGCACACGCTCGGGTGGCATGTGCGCATCGCCGAATAGTTTTCTAATCGCGAGAACGTTCGAAAAGTACGATTACACGCGTTTACCGTCTCTGCAGAAGATGCAAAAGATTAAAGGAAAGCGAGGTATTTTGACGTTTCATGGCGCTTCCGCTGTCGACGGTGACGTGGTGACAAAGAAAATCTTCTCACTCGCGAATGAATTTGAAGGACAATCCTTGTGGGATTGCGTTGAATTATGTTCGCGCTCGAAAACCTATTGGAATGCCGTCGCGAAATGGTCAAGTCAGGAAATGATGAATAAGAAGAGTTCTGCATCGCAACAGAAGAAGTACACTCTCGGCGCCGCGTTTGCGATGGTATCTGCTTTACTTCGAAAGAATTTGAGTCGTCAACCGTTGCTTCCCAGAAACGCAAAGAGATACGAAAATGACGACGAGAATAATAACAACGAGTTGCGAGTGCTCGTACACGTCGACCGACCCGAAATGGGGTGGGTACCAGAATCGCAACGTCTCAAACAACGACGAAGAAATGTAGTGGACGAGGAGGTGCTCTCTTTCGATTGTCAAGTGTGTGGTCCTGTACGCGATAATGACGATGGAGACAACGGCAACGACGATAAGAAAGCATTCTCGTTTCGAGCAGATTTGCGGTGCGAGACCTGTGGACTTCTGACTCATGAATCGGTCGGGAACCACTTTCGATTAAAGCCTTCCATGGTTTAATATAAGCAGGAGACTGAAAAGTTGTTCCAAATAACACAAAAACACACACGCGTTTTTTTTTCTTCAAAATTTCACGCACGCACACATGTCGCCTTCGACGAAGAAAAGAAAAAGCGACGTCGGAGGTGATGAGGATGAGGACGAGGATGTTCGAAAGTGCAACCAGTTTTTCGCGGACACGCCGGAACCGTCCAACGTGGACGTCATCAAACACTCTCTCGATGTTTATTTTTCCACACACCACGAACACCTACGAAATGGAAACAAAAAAATAGCGTTCATCACTTCCGGTGGTACCTCTGCTCCGTTGGAGAAACCACCAATGGCGGTGAGATTTTTGGACAACTTCTCCTCCGGCGCGAGAGGTGCCGCTTTGTGCGAGTATTTATCGAAAGAAGGATACTGCGTAGTCTCGTTACGACGGACCGGGTCGAAAATGCCTTTTATCCGAAAATGCGAAAAACTCTTCGCCAAAACGAAGAAGAAAAAAAATGTTCACAACGAACACGTCGATTTCCTCTCGATGTTTACCTCCACCACTAGCGATAACAATACCACCGAAATAGGAGAGGATGAAGAAAACGAGGAGGATTTGCTGTCTAAACTTAAATCTATTCAAGCCGACCGACACCGAGCGTACACCGAGCACGGCTTTCTCGAAATCGAGTTCACCACTGTCTACGAATACTTGCATTTACTTCGACTGGTTAGCGAAAAAGTGAACGCGTACGCGAACGATGTCATCATCATTCACGCGGCAGCGGTGTCCGATTTTTACATCCCTTGGTCTGAACTCGCGTCGCACAAAATCCAATCGAACGCGTTAGAAACGAGCGGTAATTTATTCGCCAACTTTTCGTCGACGCCGAAAATGTTAAAGATGTGCCGAGACGTGTGGTCGCCAAATGCGTTCTGCGTTTCCTTTAAACTCGAAACAGATGCGAGCATTATAGAACAAAAGACATTATCCGCGATGGAGAAATACAACATGCACTGCATAGTAGCGAACGAGTTAGATAAGCGGTACGACGAGGTGACACTCTTCCAAAAAGAAGAACACGAAGAAGGAAAGAAGACCGGGGCGGTCGACGCTTTGCGTTTACTTCGAGACCCGGGCGAAGAGGACATCGAGAAACAACTCGTCGACGAGTTGAAGAGAAGACACGAAGCTCACGCCGCCGCTAGAAGAAAATTAGCTTCTTAGTTTATAGCATTGATGATAGATAGAGTATGTGTTCAATATTGTGCGCCAATGCGGGACTCGCAGCATTTTCTCGCACAAAGCTTTTTTTCGAAAGAATTCGTCTTCACTTTTTTTTCTGTCAAGATTTCTGACAAGATGGACACCCAGATGGACACCGGGGGCGAAGAGAAAGGTGAAGAAGGAGAACAAGAAAGAGAAATCGAACCATCGAAAACGCTCATCAGCAACGTCTCTTTGATTAAGAAATCCGTGGAGAGTAAAGGCGAACCGCGATTCATCGCGAGCGTGTTCAGACAAGTACGTCTTATTTATTTATTCAATAGCCGAACTCTTTCTCCTCGTTGTCTCTTTTGCGCGCGATCTCATTTTCATCGTCATCGTCCAAAATAACGATCTCTCTCCTTCGTCTTCTTTCTTTCTTTCTATTCATATATACTCATCATCATCATCATCTTTTCTTCCCTCATATCATCGCAGACGCACATGGTGAGAACGAAATTGACCGCAGAAGGTATCTGCGCGTTTATAGAGGCCGTCTTACCCAGCGATTCGGAATCCGCGACGACGTTGAAACAGTTTTTGAAAGCAAAGAAAACAGAGACGAAGAAAGTAAAAGAGGAGGAAGACGACGACTCTGGAGAAAAATTAAAATCCGAACTCCCAGAGACGGAAATCTATTGCTACGTCCTCGCGCTCATGCACATGATCGACGCGAAAGATGCGAATGCCATTCAATTGTCCGAGATTTGTTTGCAACGACTCTCTTCGTTCAATCGACGAACGTTGGACGCGTTTGCGGCGAAGGTGTATTTTTACTACTCGCTGGCGCACGAACGTTTCGGTAATATACGAGACGCGAGACAGACGTTGTTGGCGTTGCATAGGCAAGCCACGTCTCGGTTAGACGCGATTGGACAAGAGACGACTTTGAACCTGTTGCTGAGAAATTACGTGTCGTTGAAACAGTACGAGTTAGCGGAGCAACTTCGATCGAAAACGGTGTTGCCGAGCTCGAGGTCCTCGGCGCAACAGTGTAGATATTTGTACTACCTCGGAAGAATTCGAGCGATTCAGTTAGAATACACGGAGGCAAAAGAGTGCTTGACGCAAGCGTTGCGTAAAGCGCCGAACAACGCCGCCTGGGGGTTTAAACTCATCTTGACGAAGTGGATTTGTATCGTGCGTTTGCTTTTAGGAGAGATTCCGGAGAGAAAATTTCTTTCGAGCCCGAGCGAGATGCGCTCGAAGTTGTTGCCGTACTTTGAATTGACGAGTGCAGTGCGCGCCGGAGACTTGCACGAGTTTGCTCTCGTCGTGGAGAAACACAAAGCAACTTTTGAGAAGGATAACGTGTTCAACTTGATCACGCGATTACGACGCAACGTCATCAGAACTGGCTTAGCTAAAGTAAACGTCGCGTACTCCAAAATTTCTTTGAACGACATCGCGTTGAAATTGGGCTTACAGAAAGACGTCGACATGAATAACACTACTAGTAATAACATTAACAGCGAAGGCGCGATTGAGTGCGTGGTGGCTAAAGCCATCAGAGATGGGGCGGTAGACGCGCAGATTGACTTTGAAACGGGCATCATGACCTCGAATGAAACCAAGGACGCGTACAGCACTTCGTTACCGGGTGAAGTTTTCCATCAAAGAGTCGCGTATTGCTTGGACGTCCACAACGAGTGTCAGCGAGCGATGCGATACGCGGAAAAAGGTTCGACCAAAACGAACGAAACGAAGGAAGAGCGCATGAAGCGTTTAGAAGATGAAGAGGCGTTGCGCGAGTTTATGGAAGAGGAAGACGATTACTTCTAGTTATTAGGTTGGTTCTTAAATTCTACACCATACATTATTACCTGATAGGAACATATAAATATTCACATTCAAAACTAACAATCTTTGCCACTACCTTAATCTACAATTATTTCCTCCCTTTCTTGCCTTTCTTGCCTTTCGAGGAGACCTTATTCTTCGACTTGTCCGCTTTCTCGCCGCCGTCGCCGAGCGCTCCACCTTTCGCCGATTTTCCCGTTCCTGGTGCACCACCTTGCTTGGCTAAATCTGCAAGGTACACGTCGAAAATATCCTCTGGACTTCTCATTAACTTCGCGGACGACCCGTCCGTTCTCCCCCAGTGCATCGGTACTAACCTCGCGCACTCGATTAATATCGATCGTCTCGTGGGAAACTCTGGATTCTTCGGCGTCCCGTCTTCGTTTTTATACTCCACTCTCACCCGTCCTCGCTCCCAGAAATCTCTCGAATAACACTTATCTTCCAAGTCGCACGGTAAGTTCATTCCTTTCTCTATGGCTTCTTTAATCTCGAACGGATACGGTCGATCGCAACACAACTCTTTCTTCAACTTTCTCCCTTGTTTCACCGTTTTGTTCTCGTCGATGTACGGCGCGTAGATGCACATTCTCGTGTCGTGTTTCCACGTAAATCCTCCTGATCCTCCTCCTATGTTCGCCGGGGAGAACGGGTCGTTACTCTCATCGGTTTCGGTAATCTCTGATATTTGTGCGCTTTCTTTCACCGTCGTCTTTTTCTTCTTCGGTCCTCCTCCTCCTCCCAGAGGGTCAAACGCTTGCGCCATTTCTTTTTTTTTTGTGAGGGACAGCCCCTGTGCAGAAAAAGAAGGGAAATGAACTCGAGAAAAGAAAAAAAGCTCCTCCTCAAAACAACTTCCTCACACCCAAAATAATATAATATTCCCACCTTATTAGCTCATCAAGTCATCAGTAAATGGGTTTCATCG
>Ga0209630_10004904_pt1:5000-11537 | contig 11537 bp, 7 predicted proteins | sample COG_01_FD_184745 | JGI IMG/M metagenome (GOLD analysis project Ga0209630, IMG submission 184745) | Pelagic Microbial community sample from North Sea - COGITO 998_met_01 (SPAdes) (version 2) | ecosystem: Environmental > Aquatic > Marine > Neritic zone/Coastal water | place: Helgoland... | reverse complement strand
GAGGGTTCAACTGACGAAATTAAACAGCTCGGAAAATGGTTGATGGCGCGTGACATTGAACATGTAACGCTTGCCTGGAAGGGCGACAAACCCGGCACAGGCCTCCAGGCAGCGGCCCGCACTGCACGATATAGTCTTCTGGAGAATTGGTGCAGAAGGAATCACGTTCTACATTTATTACTAGGCCATCATCAGGATGACCAGGCAGAAACTTTTCTATTACGTCTAGCTCATGACAGTGGTACTGACGGACTAGCGGGTATGTCTGGCATTGTTGAAAAGTCTCACGTGCGCTTATTGCGACCCCTTTTGACAACGCCAAAGGAGAGGCTGTGCGCAACACTAAAGGCGGTATCACAACCGTGGTTGGAAGACCCATCCAATGAAAATGAGGATTTTGAGCGTGTCCGCATACGCAACTCAGCACCAAAGCTTGTGGGGCTCGGGCTGACGTCCGTTAATATATGCGAAACAGTAGGGCGCATGGCACATATGAGGATTGCCCTCGAAGCCAAGGCTTCAAAATTGCTGGCAATAAGTTGCTCTGTTCATTCGGCTGGTTATGCATGTTTTGATGCGGCAAAACTGTTTTCTGGGCCTGAGGAAATTTCCTTGCGTGCAATGGCAAGAGCATTGTTGTGCATTGGAGGAGCCGTATATGCGCCACGAGTAGGAAAGTTGGAGAGACTTCTTAAAAAAATGAAGGCTTCGCATCGAGATTTTGACGTATCTTGGAAAGGAGCTACGTTGGCGGGATGTAGGATATTCCCATTAATTGGGAGGTCAGGGGCTATGACATACTTAATCTGTCGTGAAGAGCGCTCACTTCCTATGTCTATACCTGTTTCAAGTAATGCAGCCATCAGCTGGGATAATCGTTTTCGCCTTTATTTTACGGGACGAGTGTTCGCTGAAAATAGAGACACATGCATACAGCCTCTGGGACAAATTGGGTGGGCGGGCCTATGCAGGGAGATCCCTTCAATTCAAAATATAGGAGTTCCCATGCCAGTTAGCTTGACTTTGCCGACACTTGTGGACAATCGGGGGGTAGTAGCCGTTCCAAATTTAAACTATCGCCGTGTCAATATGAAAATAGGCGATATTGATTTCACTAAGGCCGTTTTCCAACCCAGACAATCCTTGTCAGGACGTGGCTTTACTGTTGCGAAATGAAATTCGATCATTATGTTATATAAAATAGATTATGAAGCGGCGCTTAGTGGTTAGTGTTCGCTAGGTCACCGAAAAGGAAGAGATTTTGAATTTTTCCAGGAATTTAGCTCTATGGGTTGTTATTGGCCTGTTGGTATTTGCTCTATTTAATTTATTTCAAGGGTCATCATCTCAACGAGAACAGCAATCGACAGTTGCCTTTTCTGATTTTCTAACATCGGTTGAGAGTAACGAAGTGCGAGATGTTACCATGGTAGGACAAACAATTACCGGACACTACCGTGATGGCCGTAAATTTGGCACATATGCTCCCAACGACCCAGGCTTGGTTGAAAGACTGAGTAAGAAGGGTGTTCGAATAAGCGCTAAACCTTCAGATGATGGTGTGCCAACGTTTTGGAGTATCCTAATTTCCTGGTTCCCTATGTTGCTGTTGATCGGCGTCTGGATCTTTTTTATGCGCCAGATGCAGGGTGGTAGCGGAAAAGCCATGGGCTTTGGCAAGTCAAAAGCGAAGATGCTGACAGAAACTGCTGGGCGTGTCACATTTGAAGATGTAGCAGGAATTGAAGAAGCCAAGCAGGAAGTGGAAGAAGTTGTTGAATTCCTTAAAGACCCTCAGCGATTTCAGCGCTTGGGTGGTAAAATTCCAAAAGGTTGTCTGTTGATTGGTCCTCCCGGCACAGGAAAGACTTTACTAGCTCGTGCCATTGCCGGTGAGGCTAATGTCCCATTTTTCACTATTTCTGGTTCCGACTTTGTTGAAATGTTTGTTGGTGTTGGTGCTTCGCGGGTGCGCGATATGTTTGAACAGGGTAAAAAAAATGCCCCATGTATAATTTTTATTGATGAGCTGGATGCCGTTGGCCGCCATCGTGGTGCTGGCCTTGGTGGCGGTAATGATGAACGTGAACAGACCCTAAACCAGTTGTTGGTGGAAATGGATGGTTTTGAATCAACTGAAGGCGTCATACTTGTAGCCGCAACTAACCGTCCAGATGTACTCGACCCAGCGTTGCTTCGCCCCGGTCGCTTTGACCGTCAGGTGACGGTTCCCAATCCAGATATTTTAGGTCGTGAGAAAATTTTAAAAGTGCACATGCAAAAAGTACCTTTGGCCCCAGACGTAGACAGCCGCACTATTGCTCGTGGTACTCCAGGTTTCTCTGGAGCTGATCTTGCAAATTTAGTAAACGAGGCAGCACTTCTAGCTGCTCGCGCATCAAAGCGTGTTGTTACCATGGCTGAATTCGAATCGGCAAAAGATAAAGTTATGATGGGTACTGAGCGGCGCTCAATGGTGATGACTGAAAAAGATAAGGAGGCTACGGCAGTTCATGAGGCTGGGCATTCCATTATCACACTCTACGTGCCTGAAGCCGATCCCCTACACAAAGTAACTATTATCCCGCGTGGTAGGGCCTTAGGTGTTACCATGTCTTTGCCAGAGCGTGATGTGCTCAGTCATTCTAAAGTGTGGTGCATTTCGCGCTTAGCAATTATGTTTGGCGGCCGAGTTGCGGAACAGCTTGTTTACGGTGAAGAGCACCTGAACACGGGTGCTGGAAGTGATATCCAGCAAGCAACAGACATGGCTAGGCGCATGGTTACTGAGTATGGTTTTAGCGAGAAACTGGGGCCGCTTCGTTATAGTGAAAACGAGGAAGAGATTTTTCTTGGTCGATCTGTTACACAGCACAAGAATGTTTCAGACTCGACGGCTCAAATGATTGACGATGAAATAAGGTCCCTTATTAATGATGCCGAAAAAACAGCCCGTAAGATTTTAACTAAGCACCGTAAAGATCTGGACAAAGTTACAAAGGGGTTGCTTGAATACGAAACCTTAAGTGGTTCAGAAGTGCTAGCATTGACTGAGGGGAAAAAGATTTTACGTCCTGAAGATGATGACAGTTCTACCAACAGTGGGCATACCTCTTCTGTGCCCTCCAGTGGGTCATTAAGTAACAAAAAGCCAAGGGGTGGTATTGGCGACGCTGAACCACAACCAGGAAACTGAAGCACTCCACTTTTGCGGGACTGGACATTGAGCGTCCCTTAATACTGGGGGTAGTCAATGTTACTCCAGACAGTTTTTCAGATGGGGGGGAAACACTTAATCCTGAGCTAGCAATTGAACGCGCAATACTACTTGAAAAACAAGGTGCTGACATCCTTGACATTGGTGGTGAGTCTACTCGTCCTGGGGCAGAACCTATTTCAATTGATATTGAGCTATCACGGGTTATTCCTGTTATAGAAGCCTTAGCAGGGAGAGGCTTGAGTATTTCTGTCGACACCCGAAAGGCTCCGGTTATGGCGGCGGCTATTCAGGCAGGAGCTACTATAGTCAACGATGTCACGGCCCTTGAGGGTGACCCGCAGTCATTAGGTGTTATTGCTGCAAGTAACGCTTCGGTTATCCTAATGCATATGCAGGGGGAGCCCAAGAGTATGCAGGATTCTCCTGTTTACAATGACATCGTCTCTGAAGTTGGAGCCTATTTGACTTCACGAGTCCAGGCCTGTGAAAAAGCTGGGGTTGATAAAGAACGCATTGCCATTGATCCGGGCATTGGATTTGGCAAGACAAAGAAACATAATCTTTTGCTATTAAAAAAATTGGCAGCTTTCACCTCGTTGGGTAATCCTTTAGTGCTAGGGGTGTCCCGAAAGAGCTTTATTGGTGATGTTTCAAAAGAAAATGACCCAGCAAGACGCTTGGCTGGTTCGTTATCCGCAGGCTTAGCTGGCCTGGCTCGGGGGGCTTCCATCCTGCGCGTTCATGATGTGTGGGAAACTCGCCAGGCACTGGACGTCTGGCAAGCTATTGAGAAATAAATTAATATTTGTTCTTAAAGTCGACCCATAAACAATGGGCTATCCTGTGACTGTTTTTCCATACGACTATTTTTTAATTTCATGTCTCCATGTGATCGTTACAGTATGAAACGAAAAGTTAATTCCCTCTAATTTAAAACTGCCCTATAAGAAAAATTGAATAAGCGGATGGAATTCTAAATTATGCAAAGAAAACTGTTTGGGACGGATGGCATTCGCGGAACAGCAAATGCTGGCTCAATGACTGCTGAAACGGCGCTAAGGGTCGGCATGGCCGCAGCAGCTCATTTCACCTGTGGGGATCATCAACACCGTGTTGTTATCGGCAAGGATACCCGTTTGTCGGGTTACATGATTGAAACTGCGTTGACTTCTGGTTTTGTGTCCATGGGAATGGATGTTTTTTTAGTCGGCCCTATGCCAACTCCCGCCGTCGCTATGTTAACACGTTCTCTGCGTGCTGATCTTGGAGTGATGATTTCAGCCTCTCATAATCTTTTTCATGATAACGGTATAAAACTTTTTGGACCGGATGGTTTTAAGTTGTCAGACGCTGTGGAATCCGAAATTGAGACACGTATTCAAAGTGACCTGAGCAGCAATCTTGCCAACCCATCCAAACTTGGTCGGGCCAAGCGGCTGGATGATGCTCAAGGTCGCTATACTGAACACGTCAAGCGAACCTTTCCTAAAGGCCTAACGTTGGACGGAATTAAGATCGTAATAGATTGCGCTAATGGGGCAGCTTATAAGGTGGCGCCGGATGTGTTGTGGGAATTAGGTGCCGAAGTAATTCCTATTGGAATCAGCCCTGACGGTTTCAATATTAATTCAGAATGCGGTTCGACCTGTAGCCAGACCGTCTGCGAAGCCGTTGTCACACATGGAGCAGACATAGGTATTTCCCTTGATGGGGATGCCGACAGAATTTTGATTTCTGATGAAAAAGGCAAGCTTGTTGATGGCGATCAATTGATGGCTCTGGTTGCCCAAAATTGGTCCAGTACGGGGCGCTTACAAGGTGGCGGTCTTGTTGCTACTGTGATGTCTAACTTGGGGCTTGAAAACTATCTTTCTGGAATTGGCCTTAAGTTGGTGCGGACCCAAGTTGGCGACCGCTATGTGGTGGAATATATGCGCCAGAATGGCTTTAATGTCGGTGGTGAGCAATCGGGGCATATAGTGCTTAGTGATTATGGTTCTACTGGGGATGGTCTTGTCGCCGCCCTGCAGGTTTTGGCCGTCGTTATACAATCAGATGATCCGGTAAGTAAATCGTGTAGGCTATTTGATCCACTTCCACAACTGCTTTGCAATGTATCATTTGCCGGTGGGCAGCCGCTGAATGATGAAGAAGTTAAAAAATCTATTATGAGTGGCGAAAAAAAGCTTTCTGGTACGGGTCGCTTATTAATACGCGAATCAGGCACAGAGCCTTTGATTAGGGTCATGGCTGAAGGCTTGGACGAGGATCTTGTCAACGCCGTTGTCGATGATATTGTCAGTGCTGTTAAACGAGCGGCAATTTAATAACTGAGGTCTACTAACAGCTCGCTGTTGCTGTGCGTCGGCAGAGTAAGAGCTCATAGGCGATTCCATTATCTAGAAATTGCCAATGTCAATATTTGGAGCTTGGTTCAATCAAGTGACCTCTGACGTTTTCCGTAAATAATTTATTATCTTTTTGGCGGTAAATTTTTAGGGTTAACTATGATCTTATGACGAATCCAGTTAGGTTAGTCAAAAGAGACTTAACAGGAGTTTTAATGTCCGTGTTAATTGGGTGACGGGGGGGTATTGTTATCGTGAAAAAGTTATATGCAACAGGGCTGCTTAAAGAATTCACGGTATGTGCCATTCTTGTCGCTGGGCTTTCGTCTTGCGGCGGAGCTCTTAATTCTCAAATATTTCAGGAATCCTTCTGGGCCGGTGGCCCTACCATCCAGAACAGTACTGCAGAGATTGGCCTGGCTGAGCTTGCCAAAGGTAATTATATCGAGGCTGAGAAACGTTTTCAAACGGCCTTGAAACAAAACCCTCAGGATATACACGCACTGCTTGGTCTTGGTATGCTTTATCAAAATAATGGCCTTACTACACGAGCCCGACAAATGTATGAAGCATTGCTGGCCATTAGGCCTGATGAAAACCAACAGTTTACAGTTTGGAAAAGCCTCAAGACCCGCCCAATATCTGAAATAGCCAGCGTAAATTTGGCGCTTATTGAAAGCGGCGGTGTGCTCACATCAATGGGTCGAGATGGCGCGGCGGCAGTGCCCCCTGTATCTTCACCAATTTCTGGCACCCCTCTACCCAGCGCCATGACGGCGCGCAGTGTACAACAAGAACCTATGCCTCAAGCCCCCCCTGCTGACGGCTCCATTCCTCGCCTTGCGGAGGCAAATAGCAATGTTGTATCACGCTTCAAAACCCTGATTGCGTTGCGTGATCAAGGCTTGCTCACAGCCCAAGACTATAATGCCCGTCGACAAGCAAATATTGGTGCATTGTTGCCGCTGT
>Ga0209630_10004902_pt1 | contig 11538 bp, 5 predicted proteins | sample COG_01_FD_184745 | JGI IMG/M metagenome (GOLD analysis project Ga0209630, IMG submission 184745) | Pelagic Microbial community sample from North Sea - COGITO 998_met_01 (SPAdes) (version 2) | ecosystem: Environmental > Aquatic > Marine > Neritic zone/Coastal water | place: Helgoland, sampling... | reverse complement strand
ATGCCTGCTGAAACTGCTAGAGCGATTGCTTCAATGATATTTGGAGGAGTTTTTGAAAAGTTTCCAAAACTTAGAGTGAATTTTGGACATGCAAGTGGATCTTTTTTAGCTACTATTGGAAGAATAGAACATGGGTTTAATTGTAGACCTGACCTTGTAGCTGTGGACAATAAAGTAAGCCCAAGAGAGTCTTTAGGGAAGTTTTGGGTCGACTGTATAACACATGATCCATTATTGCTAGATTACACATTGAAGTTGCAGGGTTCAAATAGAATTACCTTAGGAAGTGATTATCCGTTTCCTTTGGGAGATCTAGAAATTGGAAAGTTTGTAACGGAAATGGGCTTAACAAAAGAAACAGTAGATAATATTTTTTGTAACTCAACACTTGAGTGGTTGGATTTAAAGAAAGAACAATTTATACTATAAAAAGATGAAGTTAATTGTATTAGGAATTTTATTGATGTCAGTTTTTACTGGGGTGTCTCAAAAAGGATATTGGCAGCAGCATGTCGATTACACCATGAATATTGATATGGATGTTCACACCAATCGATTTACTGGAGACCAGGAATTGGTTTACAAAAACAATTCACCTGATACATTGACCAAAGTATTTTATCATTTGTATTACAATGCTTTTCAGCCTGGGAGTATGATGGATGCTAGGTCTAGAACAATACAAGACCCAGACCCCAGAGTAAAGGATCGTATTTTTCATTTAAATGAAGATGAGCAAGGCTATCAAAAAGTAAATTCTCTTACTCAAAATGGGAAGGCAGTTAAATATGTAATGGAAGGAACTATTCTGGAAGTTACTTTAGATAAACCAATTTTGCCAGGAAAAACAACAACTTTTAATATGGCCTTTGAAGCACAGGTTCCAAAACAAATTAGAAGAACAGGAAGAGATAATTACGAAGGGATTCGTTATTCAATGACACAATGGTATCCAAAATTGGCCGAGTATGATAAAGATGGCTGGCATTCAAATCCATATATTGGAAGAGAATTTCATGGTGTTTGGGGGGATTTTGATGTTAAAATTACAATTGATAAAACTTATATGTTAGGGGGAACCGGATATGTTCAAAACCCGCAAGAAGTAGGTTTTGGATACCAAGATTCATCTAAGAAGATGGTTCCTCACAAAGGAGAGAAACTAACTTGGCACTTTAATGCACCACAAGTACATGACTTTGCTTGGGCTGCAGATCCAGATTTTACCCACGAAACAGCCAAATTAAATAACGGTACGGTTCTTCACTTTATTTACCAAGTGGATTCAACAGAAGAAAATTGGATCAAACTTCGTCCTTATGCGGTAAATAGTTTTGAGTATGTAAACGAAAACTTTGGTGTGTATCCGTATAAACAATATTCAATTATCCAAGGTGGTGATGGAGGAATGGAATATCCAATGTGTACGTTAATAACAGGAGAAGGAAGTTTTGGAGGATTAGTAAGTGTTACTGTTCATGAGTCGATACATAGTTGGTATCAGGGATTGTTAGCAACAAATGAATCTAAACACGAGTGGATGGATGAGGGCTTTTGTACGTTTGCTCAATATAAAGCAATGGATCATCTTTTCGAAAGAAAGGCTATGAATCCATTAGCTCGCCAATACGGAGGATACATGAGATTAGCAAAATCTGACAATGCAGAGCCTTTAACTACCCATGCTGATTTTTATAAGTTGAATGCAGTTTACGGAAATAATGCTTACTCAAAAGGCGCAGTTTTAGTGCAGCAATTAGGGTATATTATTGGAGATGATTATCTAATGGAGGGAATGAAACGTTATTATTATGAATGGCGATACAAACATCCAACTCCACAAGACTTTAAACGCGTAATGGAAAAAGTTTCTGGTATTGAATTAGATTGGTATTTTGAACAATTTGTAGGAACAATTAATACCATCGATTACGGGATTAAAGATGTGGCGGATATAGATGGTAAAACAAGCATTGTTTTAGAAAGAATAGGTGATGTGCCTATGCCTATGGATGTAGTTGTTACTTTTAAAGATGGGTCAAAAAAATGGTACAATATTCCAATGAGAATTATGAGAGGAAGTAAAGGTAAGGATATGTATGGTATTGAGCGCATAGATAAAAAATCTTGGCCTTGGGTATATCCTGAATATAAATTCCTATTAGACGTTCCTATGAATCAAGTTGTTGAGATTGAAATAGACCCTTCGACAAGATTAGCAGATGTAGATAGGGAAAATAATGTGTATCCAAACTTGTTAGATCAATATCCCGTTTTATTTGAAGGTAAGTAGGTTAACTGTTCCAAAGAAGGTATTTGAATGAAAGGCTTAGGAGTCTTGGGTAGATTAATCCAGGCCTGATGGTTTGTACGGACATGTTTCCAGTATTTTTAAAACCTCTAAATAACCCAATGCCGACTTCTAATTCTATTCCAATAATCCATTCCTTGTTAAGGTTAAAGTCTATTCCCGCCATGGGTGCAATTCCTAAACCAAAATCATCTCCCTGCCACATACCGGTTCCTATTTGTGTGCCTCCTCTTAAGGACATCGTATAAAATATATCGGCACCATATATAAAATCAATTTTTTTGAAAGAGACTAACTTTTCCATTCCAAGGTTAAAATTGAGCGGCACGAAATAGTATTCTCTGAGGTTTCCACTTTTTTGAGAGGATATAGCTGAAGATGCGCCAAAACGAATGTATAAATTAGTGTCAATTTCGTGATGGTACTCGACCATGTGTCGAATCGTTTTGGGAAATGGATTGGAATCATTTAAGCTTACGCCGATAGCTTTTGCAATATTTGAGATGCCAAAACCAATTTTTTGTTTTCGATGAAAAATAGTGTCTACTTCATTCTGGCTTTTTATTTGAATTGAAAACCCATAAACCAATAAAACAAGAATTATAATTCTCATTAATTGTAAATATGAAGTGTATTTGTTAATCCATCATAAATAGATTGATATTGTTGAAGGGAGTAGGTGGCCGGTCCATTTATAACTGCGCCATCATATATTTGATACTGGCTTCCATCACAATTGCAACTTATTGACAAGTTAGTGGAGTCAACAGCAGCCGGTGCACATGCAGCGTTTACATCATAGGTACAATGTCTATCATAAGTCATAAACGTTTCAGCCGTTTGACGGTATACAATTAATCCTTTGCTTCCTCCGGAAACATAAACCCATCCTCCAATTACATTTAAGTTGGTATACGAGGGAAGTGTTATGTTAAGGTACAGGTCTATAGGTACATAAGGCACCCTGTTTTTGTTTTTGTTGCATGAGGAAACCACAACTAAGGAAAGCAATAAAAGACACGTAGATAACTGTTTTGCCATTAAGTTTAATTTTTGATTGGAGTTCAAATTTAGTAATTTTACTACTCATTATGAATAGACTCATTAATATAATAACGATCTTCACATTGTTAATGTTGCCTCAATATGGTTTTACGCAAAATGACGGGCCAAGGAATAAAACGTTTGAAAAAGCAGAAAAAAAGAAGGAAAAACAAAAGGGTAATGAGGATAAAGTTATAGAAAAACACCACAAAAGGATACAAGACAAGGAAACCCTGAAACGTATGAAGAAGACAAAGAAAAAAGCTAAAAGGCTTAAGAAGGGGAAATTTGAAGACCCGTTTTATAAAAAGTGGTTTAGAAAAAAATAGCGAAGTTTTACCGAAAAGTAGTTAGGATTAACCTTTAGTTCATTAAGTGTTTTTTTATCGAAAAGCTTATTATACATTTGATTCTAGAAGACCTAAACTTAAGATAACCGCAATTAGCTAAGAATTATTCGCTAAAAGATGTTAAAAATTGAGAAAGATTCGTTTCTTTGTCTGCTAGTTTAGAAAACTTATCTTTCAATCAAACTGATTAAATGATAGGTTTTCAAATATAATTGAAGTGTTAAATTTAATTTAATCATATGTTAAAAAAAGTTACTTTATCATTCATTGCTTCTTTATTTGTCGCGTTTTCGGCATTTGCACAAGCGGGTTCTGGAGCCAGTATAAAAGGAAAGGTTGTTGATAAAAGTGGTGAGCCGCTTCCTTTTGTGAATGTCGCTATTTTGCAAAATGGAAACCTTAAGTCTGGTGCTACAACTGATTTTGATGGTAAATATAAAATTGCAAATATTGATGCTGGTAAATATGATTTAACAGTAAAGTTTGTTGGTTATAAGACCTATAAGATTGAAGGTGTAGTTGTTAAAGGTGGTCAGCTACTGCCAATGAAAGATATCGTTTTGTCAGAGTCGAGCGAGTTGCTTGAAGTTGTTGAGATTGTAACTTATAAAGTGCCTTTAATTGATAAGGATGGAGGAGCTTCTGGTGGGACTGTAACAAGAGAAGATTTAGCAAGAATGCCAGGTCGGTCTGCATCATCTATAGCTACTACAGTAGGAGGTGTTCAGTCTGATGCAAATGGTAATATTACATCTATTCGTGGTTCTCGTAGCGATGCAACTTATTACTATATAGATGGAATTAAGGTTAGAGGGTCTTCTTCTTTACCTAAATCAGCGATTGAGGAAGTGTCGGTTATTACTGGTGGTCTTCCTGCGAATTATGGTGATGCAACTGGTGGTATTATCTCAATTACCACTAGAGGTGCGTCAAGATTTTATTTTGGTGGGGTTGAAGTAGTGTCTTCTGGGTTTAAATTAGGAGAAAAGACTTATGGTTTAGATCATTACGGGTATAATCTAATTGAAGGGATTGTTGCAGGTCCTTTATTAATGAAGAAGGATAGTACTGGAAAGAAAACAGATCCTTTATTAGGTTTCTTTATATCAGGGAACTTTACTTCTCAAGTTGACCCAAGACCACTGGGCTTGCCACAGTATAGAATTACGGATTCAGCACGAGCCGAATTAACGGCAAATCCATTAAGACCAACTGGAACTGGTTTTGGGGCGTTCTATAACACAGATTTTTTAAGTGCTTCAGACTTTCAAGAAGTGAAATTCAGGCAAAATGTTGGTTCAAAAAACGCTTCTCTTGCTGGAAAAATTGATGTAAACGTTGGTCCAAATGTAAATTTAACATTTGGAGGTTCTGGAAGTTATAGTAATTACCTAGCAGGAAGCTGGGGTGGTTCTTTAATGAATTATGATAATAATGGATTAATTCAATCTTATAGTTGGAGAACTTATGGTAAGTTCACACAGCGTTTTCAATCTATCATGGAAGAAGGTGAGGAAAGTACTGGAGGGGTGAAAAATGCATTCTATACTATTATGGTAGATTATTCTAAGAATATTTCATCATCACAAGACGCCAAACATAAAGACAACCTTTTTGGATATGGATATGTTGGCAAGTTTGAAGTTGAACAAGAAAGATCTTATGAATTAAGAGATTTTAACGGAGATGGTCAAATTGACCGTGTGCATAATGGATTAAATGATGTAGAGGTTACGTTTACACCTGACAACTCAGATTTGGCGAATACTGAATTGGCAGCTATTACATCTCAATACTATACATTATATGATGATGTTGTTGATAATTATGAAAACTTTACGCAATTATTAGATGGTGGCGCTTTATTGAACGGGATGTTGCCTGCTAGTGTTTATGGTTTGTGGACAAATATGGGTACGCAATACAATGGATATTCTAAATCAGATGCATCTCAATTTCGTGTTACTGCTCAAGGTTCTGCAGACATAGGCGATCATGCAATTGCAATTGGTTTTGAATATGAACAAAGAACGGATAGAAGTTTTTCTGTTAGTCCAGTAGGTCTTTGGACCCTTGGAAGATTATTAGCTAACAGTCATACGGATAATGGTAGAGCACTGGATGAAAGCGATTATTATGTTACTCAGTTTGGAACATTTTCACAATATGATTTTGCTACATTGAGTGGTGCGAGTGATGAATATGTTGGAGGCGGAGAACAATCTTTTTTCGATTACAATGTAAGAAACGCACAAGGAATGGATCCTACAGGAAGCGAGTATTTAAATATTGATGAATTAGATCCAAGTACTTTTTCATTAGATATGTTTAGTGCCGATGAGTTGTTAAATCAAGGTTCTAATTATGTTTCTTATTATGGTTATGATTATAAAGGAAATAAATCAAAAGATAATCCAACGCTTAACGATTTTTTCACTGAAACGGATGAGTTTGGAAACTTTACTCGTCCAATGGGAGCTTTCGAGCCAATTTACATGTCTGGATACATAATGGATAAATTTGCATTTGATGATTTAATCTTTAACGTCGGTCTTCGTGTAGATAGATTTGATGCAAATCAACAAGTATTAAAAGATAAGTATTTATTGTACAGTGCCAAAACAGCTGGAGAAGTATTGGATATCGATGGTGTCGAAGTTATTCACCCAGACAATATTCCTGATAATGCGATTGTATATGTAAATGATATCGATGATCCAACGGGAATTAATGGATACAGAGTAGAAGATACATGGTATAATGCAGTAGGTGCTGAAGTTACTGACCCGTCAGTTTTGGAAACAAGTGCCGGAATAGCTCCTTATTTACAAGATGGTGTTAATCCATCTGATCCTATTTCACAGGATGTATTCGAAGATTATACTCCTCAAATTGTTGTTATGCCTCGTATCGCATTTTCATTCCCAATTTCGGATGAAGCTCTATTCTTTGCACATTATGATATCTTATCAAAAAGACCAACTACAGGGAATCGATTAAACCCTTTGGATTATTACTATATCAAAAACAGAAATGTTGTTGTGAATAACCCTGATTTGAAACCAGAAAAAACAATCGATTATGAATTAGGATTCCAACAAGTGCTGAGTAAGAAATCTTCTTTAAAGTTATCTGTATTCTACAGAGAGCAAAGAGATCAAGTGTCATTGATTAATGTTACTAATGCATACCCTCGTACTTATAGAACTTGGGGAAATATTGATTTTGGAACAATTAAAGGTATGACAGTAGCTTATGATTTAAGAAGATCAGGCAATATTACATTAAGAGCTGCTTATACTTTACAGTTTGCTGAAGGAACAGGTTCAGATGCATCATCTTCATTGAATTTAATTAATTCAGGACAACCTAACCTTAGAACAATTTTTCCTTATAGTTACGATCAAAGACACCAGTTGACTGGAACAGTTGATTTTAGATATGGAGAAGGAAAAGACTACAATGGTCCGGTAATGGGAGGTAAACAAATCTTTAAAAATGTAGGTGTAAATATGGTTTTAAATGGTTCTTCTGGAACTCCATATAGTGCTCAGGAGCAAATTAGCCCTGCAGCACCATTAACCCCTACTTCTGGAACGCTTGACGGAACTGTAAATGGTTCACGTAAACCATGGCAAGTTAGATCGGATATGCAAATTGATAAAAACATTATTTTAAAATTTGGTAAAGGAGAGGAAAAAAAGAAATCTGCAAACTTAAATGTTTATTTATTGGTTAATAATGTTCTTAATACAATAAATATTACCAATGTGTATAGAGCAACCGGTAATCCAGATGATGATGGTTATTTGAATGCTGCTACATATCAAGCAGGTATTCAAAACCAAAACGATGAAGCATCTTTCAGGTACTTGTATGCATTGAAAGCAAATAACCCATACAATTTTGGAATACCAAGAACTATTCGTATTGGAGCAAAATTAGATTTTTAAGAATTTATAATATTATAACATGAAGATTATGAATAAAATAACATTACTTCTAATAGCATGTGTTTTCTTTGGGAATCATGCAAGTGCGTGGTATGACCATAGTAAGTCTACAAATGGAAAAGATGGTGGTAAACCAGAAAATTCATTTCAACTAAAAGCTGCCAACTGTGCGCCAGCATCGACATTTGGATACCTAGAGTTTAATAATGTTAAAGCATTAATAGAGACAGGTGGTAGTATGTATCAAAACAGATCTACAAGTAGTGCTTCTTATGAGGTGCCTGTTGGGTCTGGAGAAACAGTTATTTATGCAGGTGCATTATGGATGGGTGGAGTTGATGTTAATAATCAGCTAAAATTAGCTGCTTTGACGTTTCGACAAGGAAATGATTTTTGGACAGGACCTTTATCTGTTACTCCAGGAACTGGTAATCCTGCAATTGCAATTAAAGATTATGGACCTGCAACAGTGGAGCCTGAAACTTGTCTTGAATATGATAACTTTTACATTACAACAAAACAGGAAGTAACAGAATTTAATGGTTGGTATGAATGTACACAAAACGAGGATTGCGACGAAACGGAGGAATATGAAGGATATTCAATTCCAAATAGTATTTTGAATTGGCCAGCTCATGGTGATATTAATAAATTTCAAGATTTTTATTTAGCTCCATTTTATGATAGAGATGGTGATGGACTTTACAATCCTGTTGGAGCTGGAGATTATCCTTGGTATGATTTAGATAATTCTGTTGACTGTAGAACAAGTCGTCAGGTTACTTTATTTGGAGATTACAACATGTGGTGGGTGTTTAATGACAAAGGAAATATTCATACAGAGACAAACGGAGATCCCATTGGAATGGAAATTAGAGCACAAGCATTCGCATTTGCTACGAATGATGAAATTAATAACATGACATTCTACAACTATGAGATGATCAACAGGTCTACTCAAACTCTTACAGAGACATATTTCGCAGTATGGCTTGACCCAGATATTGGGTGCAGTGAGGATGATTACGTTGGATGCGATGTTCAAAGAGGTTTAGGGTACCAATATAATGCGGATGCGATAGATAATGATGGATGTAATGGAACGCAAGCAATTGGTGCAAATCCCCCAGCAATTGGAGTTGATTTCTTTGAGGGACCTTACCAAGATAATGATGGTATTGATAATCCGCTTACAACTGATATTAGTTTAGCGAATGCGGATAAGGGAATTCCTTATGCTGGTTTAGGTATTGGTTATGGTGATGGTGTTATTGATAATGAACGTTTCGGAATGAGACGATTTGGATATTTCGATAGAAACCTACCTGCTAATATTTATGGAGATCCTAGCTTAGCAATTGATTTTTACAATTATATGCTGGGAACGTGGTTAGATGGAACACCTTATACTTATGGTGGTGATGGTCATGGAGGAACGCTGAGTACTGATTACTGTTTTCCAGGAGATACTGATCCTTATGGATGGGGACAAGATGGTACTGTAATGCCAGATTGGACTGAGGTTTCTGAAGGAAATATTAAGTTTGACAGAAGATTTTTCCAAGCTGCGGGTCCATTTACGCTGCAACCAGGTGCATTAAATAACATTACATTTGGTATTGTATATGCTAAATCAACATCTGGAGATCCTTTCCAATCTGTTGAATTAGTCAGAAAAGCGGATGATAAAGCGCAAGCGTTGTTTGATAATTGTTTTCAAATTTTAGAAGGACCTCCTGCTCCTAATCTTGCAATTCAAGAATTAGAAAATGAATTAATTATTTTCTTAGAAGGAACACAAAAAATTGAGACCTATGAAACTATTGACCCATTAATTATTGCTTTAGGCGAGGGTTATGATAGTCTATATGTATTCCAAGGTTACATGGTTTATCAATTAGCTAATGGTACGGTTAGTCCTTCTGAATTAGGTGACGTTGATAGAGCACGATTAGTAGCTCAATGCGATATCAAAGATGGAGTTGATCAATTAGTAAACTTTACCTTTAATGAGGATTTTGGTGCAAATGAAGCAGAAGAAATGGTTGATGGAGAAGATGAAGGAGTAAGACATTCATTCCAGTTCTTGGAAGATGAGTTCGCATTAGGAGATAAAAAGTTAATAAATCATAAGAAATACTATTATATGGCTATTTCTTACGGGTATAATAACTACAAGCAATATGATGGTATAACTGGTCAAGAAAAACCTTACATCGGAAGTAGGTTAAGTGTCTCAGGAACGCAAATTGCAAGTTTTGTTGGTATTCCTCACTCTCCTTCACCGGAATATGGTGGAACCGTTCAGAATAGTGTATATGGAGATGGACCAGAAATTACTAGAATTGAAGGCCGAGGAAATGGGGGGAATGTTCTTCAATTAACTGAAGAGTCTGAAGCAAATGTAGTTGCCAATTTTACTCCCAAAGAAGTCACTTATGCTGGAGGTTCAGGGCCAATTAATGTTAAAGTTGTTGACCCACTAAATGTTAAAGGAGGAGATTATAAATTAACGTTCGTTCCTGATGGTAACCCGCAATTTGGTTCTACTCAATTGGATAGTGCAAGATGGTATGTTATTAATACTGCCTTTCCATCAGATACGATTCATTCTGAGCAAACAATTTTACTTGGTAATGAGCAATTAATACCAGAATGGGGGATATCAATACATATTCAACAATATAAGTATGAAGAATTGTCTCCAAATGTATTTACAACAGAGTTGATAAGTTCTGAAATTGTATTTGCTGATTCATCTAAAAGATGGTTAAGTGGTGTGGAGGATGCAGATGGTAATACTTCGCAAAATTGGATTCGTTCGGGTACGGCAAGTGAAGATTGTGACGCGGCAGCATTCCCTGATGCATGTGAGGATGAAGACCCATGTATATATAATGACTTCATAGGAGATGATGATCTTGAAATTTGGGAGAAAGTTGTAGACGGTACATGGGCACCATTTAAAATGGTCGCAAACCTTGACTGTAAAGATATGCCTGTTAGTTCTGATATGCGTAATGGACAAGGGGCTGTTAAATTAAGCCAATTGAGTAGTGTTGATATTGTAATTACTTCTGATCAATCAAAATGGTCCAGAGTTGTAGTATTAGAGTCTCAAGATAATAGAAATTTATCCACATCGGCTATGATTCCTACAGGTACAGATAAATTAATGCCGAAAAAGCTACCTTCAGTTGGGAAAGATGGATTACCTGATGGAGACGGTGTTGGTATGAGTTGGTTCCCTGGCTATGCAATTGACTTGGAGTCAGGTGAAAGATTAAATATGGCTTTTGCAGAGGATTCTTGGTTAGGTAACGAAGGAGGAAAAGACATGATATTTAACCCTTCTGCAAATATGTACACAGGGTTTGGTTCTCCAGTATTTGGAGGGAAGCATTATGTATATGTATTCAAAAACTACAGAAAGGAACAGCCTGTTGCTAGTCAGTTTACTGCAAATATGCCTGCATATGATGAATGTGCATTTATTAGAAGTTTGTTAGTTGACAATGCTAACATTAATGCTGGACATTTGATAAAAGTATGGAGAGCTTGTATGTGGGTTGGAACACCTATGTTGTCGAAAACAGCAATAGGCTTAGCAGATGAGTCAGATCCACTTTCTTACATAGAAACAGATGCAAGAATTAAAATTAGAGTTGGTAGTGCTTACGCAAAACATTCTATAAATGAACAACACTATACTGATACTGATGGAAGTATAAATGATTGGCTTCCATTATATGAATTCAACATGGATGATCTAGCAGTTGTTACAGAAACATTTGTTCAAGATGACAGTATATTATCTCATATTAATGTTGTTCCAAACCCTTATTATGCATATTCCAACTACGAGGCTACTCGAACAAAT
>Ga0209630_10004900_pt1 | contig 11541 bp, 11 predicted proteins | sample COG_01_FD_184745 | JGI IMG/M metagenome (GOLD analysis project Ga0209630, IMG submission 184745) | Pelagic Microbial community sample from North Sea - COGITO 998_met_01 (SPAdes) (version 2) | ecosystem: Environmental > Aquatic > Marine > Neritic zone/Coastal water | place: Helgoland, sampling... | reverse complement strand
CAATCAAGGATTCAATAATAACAACAATAACAACCCCAATCAAGGATTCAATAATAACAACAATAACAACCCCAATCAAGGATTCAATAATAACAACAATAACAACCCCAATCAAGGATTCAACAATAACAACCCCAATCAAGGATTCAATAATAACAACAATAACAACCCCAATCAAGGATTCAATAATAACAATGGATATACTAACAATCATAGGAAACATAAACAATCATCTCATAATAAACAATCTGTTTTCTCAAACAACATTGGATTTCTTACACCACCAAAGTTAGTTAGACAATCAAATAATAAATATGATAAATATAATAAGTGTTACAGTTCAACCGATGTGTCGAAAACTAAGACGAATAGTAATATATCGATTAATCGACCATCTAATGATCCAGTTCTTAATAAATTTAGAGATATTGTTAATAAAATACAATCAAGACACCTCAATAAAGAGACGCAAAGTGAGGATGCGAATATATTTATAAAATTTCCACATGTTTTTAATACAGATTTAACTGATAATTCGAGCGATGATAAACTTAAAAAACAAACACATGTATCAACTTATTTTGATAATATAAAAGACACTGAATTAATTATATTAGAGAATGAAGTTAAAACCATAGATGATATTATAGAATTAGGTAAAATATATGATCCAAAAGAAACGAAGAAATATACACTTAATTTAGAAATATTAAACAAGTTAATAAAACCACTTGAAAAACTTAAATCATTGATTGGGATGATGGATATTAAGAATACTATTGTTGATTTAATATTATATAATATACAGAATTTTGAGGTAGGGAATTCGTCAATGCTTCACACTATTATAGAAGGAATGCCCGGGACTGGTAAAACAGAAGTGGCTAAAATAATAGGAGATATTTATCTTAGAATGGGTATATTAAAAACCGACGTTTTTAAATCCGTAAAACGCACCGACTTAATTGGTCAATACTTAGGACACACTGCTGATAAAACACAGCGTGTTATAGATGAAGCAAAAGGTGGTATATTATTTATAGATGAAGCATATTCACTTGGGAATCCAGATGGAAAAGATAGTTATTCAAAGGAATGTATTGATATATTAAACCAGAATTTATCAGAAGAGAAATGTAATTTTATTTGTATTATAGCAGGATATGCAGAGGAATTAAAAAAATCATTTTTTAGTTATAACATTGGACTTGAACGCCGGTTTCCATATAGATTTAGTATAAAAAACTATACAGATGAAGAGTTACGAGATATATTTATAAAACTTGTAAAAGAATATAAATGGGGATTTAAAGAAGATTTCATACCCATGGTATCATTCTTTACTAAAAACAAATGTTATTTTAAATACTATGGTGGCGATTTAGAGAACTATTTTAACAGCTGTAGAATCGTCCATGCAAGAAGAGCAATGACAATACCCCCTGATGATAAAAAGAAATTAACGATATGTGATTTAAATAAGGGGCTTGAATTTTATATACAAAATGATGAAATTAAAAAACGTAAAGACAATAATAATACATTGGATATGTATATATGAGATAATTATGAATATTATAATGAAAAGTTCGCTGTTTTACTATCGATGCTTAAGACGTGTATATAAAACAAATATCATATCAGTACGACTGTCGCAAATATCACTTTGTTCTTCATAATACTTAATGAGTGCTGCAATAAATGGTCTGCTGAAGTCGCTAATAAATTCGGATGATTTGTCCTTATATTCTGGTATTTGAAGAAATACCGATACAAGACCTTCTTTTAGAATATCATATGTCATCTCAAATGGAGATTGGGTTGAACAATAATCAGACGGACCGGTATTCATAATACACTGACGTGTTGCGACGATATGTTGAATGACAACGTCGACGGGTTGAAGGTTATTTGCGTGAGTATCAACAATCATGTCGTTTAACATATTTAGCATTAAGAACGGATTGGTTGACATATTGGAGGGTATTATAAATATATTATAATATTTATTCAATTTTATATCAATATACGACTGTTAATATATACTTAAACAATTGACGTCATATATATATAATGACAACAAGAGATAATACAACTAATACATGTGCACAAACAAGTGCGCAAACAGGTGCGCAAACAGGTGCGTCGACACCCACCAATTCATTGGCAATTACTAAAACCACTTTGGTTACTGAACAATATCAGAATAACATTGTATGGGGGTCTATCGACCCGTTGAATGGAGAAATTGTCCTTTATCCGCCAGATAGTTCAAATACTATCGAAGAACATAATGATAGGAATGACCAATCGGTTCATCTGGATATTTTCAGTGGATTTACGATTACATTTAATAATGGTAATCCATTCCAGCAAACAGGGGTCGGATATAGGTCAGTATTCAGACACCAACTACAAGAAGGAGAAACGGAAATTACAAAACTAGTGGAGCATAACGCACATTATAACGCATGGTATCTATGCGAAAATAAGACATCGCATATTGGTTTCCTGGTTGATACATCCGGTTCAATGACTAGTATTTATAAGAATGTTGTAGAGCAAGGACTATTGGAGTTCATTAATGAACAAAAGAAAATTGAACACGATGTGAAGTTTTACGGGTCAACATTCTCGAATGAACTCCATCATCTATTTAATGGCGTGGATTTGAAGACTGAAACAACGATTGATAATGCGTATTACAGCATTGTCCCAAGTGGAAGTACGGCATATTATGATGCTGTATGTGATATGATTGGATTTATCACGACTAATTACAATATTAATGACGAAGTAGTAATGGTAGTCGTATCTGACGGGGGTGACAATGCCAGTGGACGACATTCAATTCACTCAATGCGACAAATGATTGAAAGAAAGAAGGCACAGGGGTGGAATATTGTAATGATTGGGACAAACAGTCTTGATGCTGAGCAACTATCGCATAACTATGGAATTGGACGCGGTGCATCTCTAAATACAGGGGCTACCCCAGAAGGAATGCAACAAGCATTTAGAGGAGTATCTGCCGGAGTCCAACGTTCTCGCACTGGTGAAAGTCAAGGGGTGGAATTCACTGAAACTGAAAGGGTGAGCAGTGGCGGCAGATGATTAATGTATGGTTAAATATATACCGATTAGTGATAATATAATACCACAAATATTTGTTATTGATAATATATCTTGTAAATAAACAACTCCTAATATAACTGACATAATAACAATAAGTGGTTCTAATACGGAAACTATCTTAACAAATGATTCTGATTTTAACATTTTATATAACAATAACGCACTGAAAATACTTGTTAATCCAAGTACACTGGCATATCCGATTGTTCTTAAATTCACTTCTTTTATGAATTCTTTGTGTTTGAATATAATATATATTATAAAAAAAGCACTCAGTATAAAATATTGTAATATGATTAAATGTATATTACTTATGTAATTACTGGCAAATTTATAGGCAAAATAAAATAATGCGTAACATAAACTACACAAAATAATATATAAATAATTTATATTATTATTCATATATAATATATATATTTAATATATATTATATTTATACCGGTCATTATTTGATTTTTATCAACTTCTTTATAAAATCAATTGGGATATCTTGTTCGGGATATAAATGGTCTCTTGGTTTCTTCATATTATCATAATAATAATCTGGTGTGAATACAATGTCGGTATTTTTTATACCATGTTTATAGATGTATCTACTTGGAGCAACTATTTTTAAATTATATTTTTTATAATGTTTTATAATATTAGGATTTGATAATTTTTCTTGATAACCTATTGCTGTTCCGATAAATGTAATATCGATATTAAATTTAGATTTTAAATATTTCAACCAAGAAACAAATATAATTGACGTAGACCAACTTTCGTAATTCATTAAAATAAATAATTTACCTGTAAATTTATTCACAACATTATAATTAATATGTTGTTTATCTATAATTTCAATTGATTTAGTTTTTGAATAATCAATTGCTTTCATTTGCTTTTTTTGTTTTAAGAATTCTTCAATATCTTCACCAAATATTGCTTCTATGAATGGGTATGCTGTTTCCTGATTACCACCTCCATTACCTCGTATATCTATTATAATATTTTTATTTTGATAGAATTTAACTGATACTAATTTGGGTTTTAATTTTTTTTTTATGTAATATAAATGCGGTATTACATTATTTTTTTTGTCATATACAGCAAATGATCCAATTTTTATATATAATATTTTTGTATTTATCTTCTTTACTATAAAAGGTTTATGTTTTAATATATTTTTAGAAAATGATTTACATTCATTCGGATAGCATAATCCTTTATTTTTTAATTGGATTGTTTTTATATTAGTTTTATTGGTAATATTAATCCAATTATTATATACATTACTTATAATAAATTTATTATGCAATGTATAATAATCAAAATTATAAGATTTTAATTTATAATTCATCCAATCATATGGTTTCATATTATCAATTTCTAGTATCTCATCACCATCAAATTTAGTATTAGTATGAATAAAATATTTATAATTTTTAATATTATTTATATATTTATTATTATATTTTATACAATTATAGTTATTTAATTTAACGTATATTGTAAAGTTATTCTTTACTTTTGGTGTTATTAAGTCTATATATCTAATATGTGGACCATCTAAATGATATAACATATATATAATCTTATTTCTTTCAGGTAACTTCAATTTATCTGCTTTCTTTTTAAGTTCTCTAATTTCCTTTTGTAATTGAGGTACATATTTAATTATAGTATAGTTAAACAAAAATTTAACAACATTTGATGCCATATTATATAATATAATATATAAAATTAGAGATTAATGACTATATAGAGTTATTCTATAAACGTTTTATTAAGTAGTAATCCATATAAAACAATACCCTATTATAATATAATATGAACACGCAAATAACAAACCAATCATTTGCAAACAATTTCCCTCTTAAGAGAGAATCAAATATAACATTCGAAGAAGTGTATACACTATTTGTAAACGCATCTAAACAACATCGGGTTAGTTTCACTGAGAAAAACATGACAGGGCAAGATTTGCGGCATTTCAGTGGACTTATTATCGTTGAAAATAAGACAATCCTCAGAATGGTAATTCTATCGGATTATTTCCAAGAACAACATCGTATGATGACTAAACGAATTAATGAAGAACAAACCCCATATCAATATTGGGAAGATAATCAATCATCAACTCGAAAACAGATATATCAACCAATCCTTATATAAGAGAAGGTGATGTGAATCACTTCTTCTTTTTATATTTATTGTCCCGTATACGTAGTCTTTCTTCTGCCCTTTGACCACTGATACTTATTGGTTGTTGGTGTAATATAGATTTTACTTTCTTAGTTGGTGTTTCTTTCTTAGTTGGAGTTTCTTTCTTAGTTGGTGTTTCTTTCTTAGTTGGAGTTTCTTTCTTAATTGGATTTATTTTTTTAGGTGAATCATCACTTGTTTGGTGTTCTTTTAACGATAAATCAATTGCTTGCTGTAATTCATTTAGTTCTTGAGGTGATTCTGATAAATCAATTGCTTGCTGTAATTGATTTTCATTACTTTCAGATATCTTTTCATTAAATTCTAACATATAATGAAACAATGACATTATATTTCTCTTTTCGGTTCGAGTTGTAAATTGGAAATCTGCCGTTGGATATTGAACTAGTGGATATTGAATATCATTAAATGTTTTTAGGTCTAATAATAAATTCTCGAAGTCTTCATCGTATTTAGTATAATCTAGTTTTGTCAATAGTTTTGTCAATTCCAAATTTAACAATGATTTATGATATATTAAATCATTATACCAACTATTAAAGTTATCTATCAAATCTTCGTAACGATCTTGTAAAGGTTTGTTAGTATTTTTACTGATTTCATCTATTTCTCCAAATATATCGAATGTTTTTCCACTTACATATACTTTTCGAAATGTAATCGACGAATCATCAACTTCTAATTCATGTCCGTCTTTAAGACTATATGATCGGGTATGATTTATAGGATTGGTAAAGTCATGACTAGTGTCTATGATTAATGTATTAACAAATACTTCATAATTCGATAATGGAATTATAATCATATATACCGTTATCATCAATTCTAAACATTTTTCGTGTGGATACCCGTATGATTCTATCAATTTTATATAACTAATAAGTGGGTGCTTTGAATCCTTGTCCGGTATTGTCAAATTATAGTTCTCACATATATTTGTATTAATTGATGTGATTAATATATTAAACTCACTATAATTATAGTCTTTTAATACATATTCGAGTTCCATTAATGTTAGTAGTTATATATGTTATAATATGGAGATTTCTTTATAATTAGTTGTAATAGTTATACCCGACTTATCCATGTCGTATTATACTAAAAATCGACGACTATTTAGTATATTATAGTACTAGCAAATATGAGTTACACGGTGTATACCCTAGATGGAAATAGCGTATTGACCCGATCTGCTAGTTTGACGCGGAAACTCATCGTTTCCAATTTTGGTACCAGTCCCTTCGCATTGTTTGCGAAGGGGGGATATAACCCAATCCCCCACACTGCGGCACTCCCACTCCCCGGAGTGTCTATGTACTATCTCGTACCCATCGAACGCGATAATAAGTACGATACTGATCTCTATAAAGCGTTGATGCTGTCATCTTTCGACGATATCACCGAATCGATCTCACCGAATCGATCTTACGGGGCGCAAACCCGGATGCTCTACTACCTGGAGGGATGCAGCTTATACACAGATGTTGTTACCTGGGCGAACCAAACTCGATGTCTACTATGAACATACTGCTTGGCGTGGGGGCAGACCCGAATGTGCCTTGGCCGTGTCGTTGCGAACATACAGCACTCGGGTGTATTTGTAACGGCGGTCAACGTCCGTTACACACGGCAATTCGAACTAACAGCAACGAGGTGATATCACCACTGTTGGCTTCGGGGGCATCCCCATTCGCAAAGGACGCTAGAGGTATAACACCAATAGAACTTGCGATATCGACACGTAACCCGGGGACAATTGCCCTGTTTGGACCATACATTGCCACATGGATCGGTCGGGGTCTTATATCCGTCGTATCGAGGATGATTGTACGCACCCCGCCAAGTCTAAACACGATTATGTGTAACTTTGGTTGCTAAGTTAATTTCCGTTAGGAATATAAATTAACACATTATAAATTTCATTCATGTATATTCAAGTTCCATTAATATTAGTAGTTATATATGTTATAATATGGAGTTTTCTTTATAATTAGTTGTAATAGTTATGTCGGTTAAACATCTATGCCATTGAATATGAATCTGTAGTATCAACACTTTGTTCGTCTGTCGATGCGTTAGCACATGTCATACAACCAGCACAGCAACAACAGCACGGGATGCAAAGAACCACTAGCATCATTCGTGCACCATAGATTTTGATAAGTACACACATCATAGTGTACACCCATTGATTCGGTGCGTCAATACATTGAGACCGGGTGGTCGTCCAGAAGTCAGTGTAGAAAAAGAGGTAACTTTTATGATATGCGTGCCAAATTTGACCCATCCAATAAAACTGGTTGATCATGCATCCGAAAATGATAAAAAAACAGAGTTTCTGAATGATTTCACCTCTTCGTTCGAACACAATAGCAATGGCAAGAATGAGGTATGTAACCATTGACACAATTGTTCCATACATCGCGAATTGAATGTAATCATACTCAATTGTAAGGTCACATCCGGCAATACCGATCATGAGCGAGTTCACGTTCGCAAAGACGATAATCGTCAGAATGAACATGATAAGGTTAAAACCACACGCCGAACCGTTTTTGGAGTCTTCATCATCGTTTGTTGACATTTTTGCTTAGAGTTTTGTTTTTGACTCTTTTTAATTTTTTATTATGGAATATACATAACACCAATAAAAGGAAATTCGATAAATATAATAGTATTATTAAACTCAACCAATTTTTGTCACAATGATGGCAACATTCCACCACCCTAAGGGTGGTACTCCGTTGACGTTTACAATGTCCAATTTGCATGGTTGGATCACACCGACGGAGCGATGTCGTATCAAGGACCATTTTGATATACATGACTCCTTCAAGTTATTCGTCAAATGCACCTACGACGAGACTTGTTGTTTTAAACACGCTCGTGATGTATTCGTGATTCCCTTTGAACCCAGTACTGACAAACGCCTAAACAAATCCCTAATTACTGCGAGTCATGATGGCAACACACGTGATGTAAAAACACTGCTCGAGAAGGGCGCGGATGTGGACGGAATTCCTTTCGGTCTCTCCAAACGACGGACGGCATTACATAGCGCACATAACGTGGAAATAGCACGGATGCTATTAAATGCAGGCGGTGATCCGGATATGGAATTACCAAGCATACCCGGGGCTACACCGGTGACAGCGATGGGTTCCATCGGAAACTTCATGGTTTTAGAATTATTGCTGAAGGCGGGTGGTAACCCGAATGTGTATGCATATACGACTCTAGGCAACTACGGGAGTCCATTGACGCACAAGGTGATTCAGTTATGGATTCAGACTAATTTCGAAAAGTACATCGATTGTTTGAAGCTATTGCTAGATGCAGGAGCGGATCCAAATGCGATGGTAGGGTGCAAACGCGCGAAGCAAACGCTATTACACGAGGCGTATCTATTCGGAGACAACAGAGTTATACGGATGCTGATATCTGCCGGTGCAAACCCAAATTCCGTAAATATTATGAATAGGACACCGAAAGAGGCATACCGCCAACAAGCACCGTATTCCAGACACGATGTGATAAACGACATTTTCGAATCACCTGAATCATCAGACAACGCGACACCTGACCCATCATACAACGCGACACCTGACCCATCAGACAACGCGACACCTGAATCATCAGACAACGCGACACCTGAACCATCAGACAACGCGACACCTGAACCATCAGACAACGCGACACACGATGAAAAAACTAAGTTGTTATCCCGAGTGACGAGTGTTATGCTCATGTCCACAATGAAACTCCTCAGGTTTGGATGCGACCAAATCAACCCTAGTCTAGAATCCTTAATGACAGGGTTTGAGTGCTAAGTTATATTCCTAACAGAAATTAACTTTTCACATTATAAATTTCATTCATGTATATTCAAGTTCCATTAATATTAGTATTTATACTATATTAATATTCGGATTTATTTTAAGTAAATGTTTTACGATGTGATGCTCTTGATTAAAATCGTGATGAAAATTCCAACCAACTCAGTAGCACTAAAACACATAATATATCTAATATGGATATATTATATCAACTACCATGTTCTAATATAAATTTAATATAAATTTAATATGATAATTTATAATATTATATTATCATAATGGAAAACACATATATTCATAAAGATATAATATGTAAAGATAGAAAGTTAAAGTTGAAATTAAAATCCAATAAAAATAAAAAATATAATGACATCAAAGCACATTATAATATATCACGAATGTATCGATGTTATACTGGGGGTAATATAACAAAAAATATGAATGAATTGTCAGACAGAAGATATAGTCTCGATATTATGGATATATATGCCATAGATAATATAAATATGCCTAAAATATATAAAAAAACGAAGACATGGTGGGATTGTGACCCATATATATGTTCTGTTAAAAAACTTAGATAATTTACATTAAATATTCCATTATAATTTGTTATACACGTTATCCGTCTATATGATGCTTTTTTCAGATGGTTCAGATGGTTCAGCATCAGCACACATCATACAACTAAAGCAGCAAAAAAAGACCGGTATGAGAATTAGTACAACGCTATATATCATGATAAGCACACGCATCATAGTGTGCACTCATCGGGTCATCGTGAAGTGAATATAGTCATATTCGGTGACACCAACGACGATGATCGTCAGAATGAACATAAGTAGATTAAACCGCAATGTGCTCTTTTTACTGGAGTCGTCGTTTGATGTCGTCGGATTGGTTTATGATTCTTATTTATTTTATTCGTATTTTATTGTTCCAAAAATACAATGGTAATTTTGGAATAATCATAATGATTAACGACACGTAAGGCGGTTTACTTGATAATTATCAACACAATTCCTCATACTTCACACCCAGTTTTACAAGGAAACCACTAACATATTCTTCCAATTTAGTTTCATCGAATTGCTTGATAGTTGATTTCATATTGTATCTCTTATTGTCTTTTCGTCTATCATATATAAGTTGTGCCTTTCCATCTTTGCGACTCAATGTGACGAATGGGGGCAATTTGAATGTTGTTTTGTCCAACTCCTCAGCAAGTGCCATTGTTTTCGGGTTATCAAGTAGATTCAAGTATTGTTTTGTTTCAACCAATTTATCAAGAATTGAACGCTTGATTGATTTAGATGAACTCCACATTTTCTTTTTCAAATGCGGGTGTTTTTCAATACGGAAACATTCACGAACATATTCATTCGGTTTACCCTTATTCATTACTTCACTGCTGTAATATACATATTTTGGCATTACAACATTCTTCAAATCCGGTGGTAATTCCTGGGCGTTATAATTTCTTGTCCTTTTACCACAATTCATATTCTGCTCTGATTGAGTAGCAATGCGGAGATTTTCACATCTGTTATCGAGTTTATCACGATTAATATGGTCTACTGACATTTGACCCTTTCCGTGTCCATGATGATTTGTGATGAATTGGTGGAGGTATAGTTGTACCCCTTTAGTGTTTGTGGCAATATAATTGTTTTTACAAATAAACCACGCTGACCCGGTTGATTTAATTTCATCAAGTGATGAAAGTGATATTTTAGTAAAAACTCCATTACATTCCATAATAACATATTTTCCCATTGTTAAACTATTAACAATACAATATGGATTTTTGTAAATTCCTAGTTTTGCTTGACATCCTGCTTTGCATAGATGTCCTTTATTATACTCAATAATATCACAATTGAGTTTATTTGCGGTTATGTAGTTTTCGAAGGTATTCATTTATAAATATAGATATGCTCTTGTCTTTAAGTAGTGTATAGTAATTATAATTAAATAAATCAATTTTATTATAATTTAGAAGTAAAAATAACGATATAAATATCAAATGTGCTTAATTTGAATATGCGAGCCCCCCCATACCGGACATAATACGAAGAACATTGTAATTAGTAGCGTAGACACGAATCTTACTGCCGAGGGCAGCATTTGGTGTAAGCTGAAGCTGGAGGGTGGCATTGTCGATACGAGACATATTGCATGTGCCAGATGGCTGGTGTTCTTCGGGTTTGAGACCGAATGAGTATACATTGACACCAGTTGGTGGGATGTTGGTGTGGTGCTGGTAAGGCTGGACTAAATTGAAGTAAGAACCAAGACGTTCAGTGAAACGGTCATGACCATTAAGCTGGAGTTTGGCACGAACAACTGGATTGCGACC
>Ga0209630_10004898_pt1 | contig 11542 bp, 8 predicted proteins | sample COG_01_FD_184745 | JGI IMG/M metagenome (GOLD analysis project Ga0209630, IMG submission 184745) | Pelagic Microbial community sample from North Sea - COGITO 998_met_01 (SPAdes) (version 2) | ecosystem: Environmental > Aquatic > Marine > Neritic zone/Coastal water | place: Helgoland, sampling... | reverse complement strand
TATTTGTCCGCCATAAGTAGTGCTGGGAACATTGAGGTATGTCTCTGTGTTAAAAGCAGAGGCATTACCGTCTAGAGGGGCGTATTTAGCTTCTTTTGAAAGAAAACCCTCTCTCTCCAAAATGGCCTCATTGACCCTGTTGGTTCTCCATTTTGCATATTGGTTTGCTTGTATCCAGCTCACACCAACCACTGGAAATTCACCATAAGCAGGGTGTCTAAGATAATTGATCACTAGGTCTTCATTGTAAGAAAGTCTATTTCTCCAAACCAAAGTATCTGGCAAGGCTCCGTCGTAAATACCTTTAAATTTTGGATTTTCTGGAGGGTATACTTTTTTTAAATATTTCAGGTACTCCAAGTACATGCTATTGGTCACTTCAGTTTCATCCATGTAGAAAGACTGAACATGTTGTTGGGTTGGCGTGTTGTTCCAATCCTTCATAATGTCGTCCTGGACTTTACCTTTAGTAAATGTACCTCCTTCTATAAAAACCAATCCTGGAGCTGTTTCTTGCTCTTTAAAAGTTTTGAAGTTGTCTATTTTCCAGCCAGTTCCTCTTGAAACTGAGCTGCTCGCTGAAGATTTCTTACAAGAGGTATTTATAAGCGTCAAAGCCATAAGGCAAAGACTAAAGTATCGATAGTTAATTTTCATAATTTCACGTTGTCCCTACAAATATAATATAGATTAAAGAGTCTAGGCAGTATTCAATAAAATATTATCTCTTTTCTGAGCTATTAAAACTAATTTTTGTCTAATTTATTGTTCTTTTGGTTAAAGTTTTTGCTTAAGTCTAAGGTAATTACATTTAAAAAGCAATTTATTGTAAATGGGCTATGCAATATAGTCACTTTCTTAGCGTTATTTTTTTAAACCATTTATGAAGTCATTTTTTGTTGCACTTTTTGTTTTTTTAGGATTTACTAGGGCTTTGTCTCAGGAACAAAATTCTGTGATAACCACAGCGGTACCCTTTTTAAATATCGCTTCAGATGCCCGTTCTTCAGGAATGGGTGATGTTGGTGTGGCTACAGCTCCAGATGCATTTTCCATGCAATGGAACGCTTCTAAATATGTTTTTTCTGTTGCAAATTCAGGAATTGGTTTGGGATATACACCTTACTTAGAAAGTATTATTTCTGATATAGCGCTCTTAAGCGGATACTATTTTAAAAAACCTACGGACCGATCAGCTTTTTCCATAGGATTGCGGTATTTTACTTTAGGCGATATAGAGCTCAGGCAGTTTGCTTCAGATCCAGGAATGATTACAAAACCCAATGAAATAGCTGTAGATGGAAGTTACGCATTAAAGTTGTCTCCAAGAATGAGTATGGGGGTGGCTGGACGTTTTATTCGATCTGATTTAAAATTCCCACAAGAGGCCAGTATAGACAGTAGGGCTGCAAACAGTTTTTCTGTAGACGTATCTGCATATTATCAGGGAGATTTTAAATCTTTTCCAGCCTTTGACGGTAGGTGGAGGTGGGGATTAAATATCTCAAATTTGGGTCCCAAAATTGCTTATGACGCTAATGGTCAGGAAGATTTTTTACCGTCAAATTTAGGACTTGGGATAGGCTACGATTTTGCGTATAGTCCTAACAGTGTTTTGGCATTATCTATTGATTTAAATAAATATTTGGTGCCAATGCCCCAAGATTATAATGAAGACGGAGTATTAGACAGTGCAGACTTGGCTGAATTTCAACAAATAGATTTTGTGAGTGGTATATTGGATTCTTTTTCAGATGCACCAGGAGGTTTTTCAGACGAACTCAAAGAGTGGCGTTTAGGGCTTGGTTTGGAGTATACCTTGAGAAAGATATTCATGCTCAGAACAGGGTATTTTACAGAATCGAAATTTACAGGATCTAGGCGGTTTTTTACCTTAGGTTCAGGTGTTACAATTAAAAGTTTTCAAATAGATTTGTCGTATCTTTTTTCTATATCGCAAATTAGAAATCCATTGGAAAATACCCTGAGATTTTCTTTTTCATTTAACTCCCCTAATTAGTTTATTTATGCCTAAGCAGACCCATACTTTTGAATATACTATTTATGAAACCCTTGAGGAATTAAGCCCTTCTTTTCAATCCTTAATGCAAGAGGCTGTTTTGGCTAGAGCAAATGCATACGCTCCTTATTCAAATTTTAATGTAGGGGCGTCTGTTTTACTAGAAAACGGACTGATTATAAGAGGGAACAATCAAGAGAACGCCGCCTATCCTTCAGGACTGTGCGCAGAGCGCGTTGCTATTTTTTATGCCTCCGCACAGTATCCAGGTGTTTCTATCAAAGCCATTGCAGTGACCGCTAACACCCATTTGGATCCATCTGAAACACCTGCATCTCCTTGCGGAAATTGTAGACAAACCCTTGCAGAATACGAGCAGAAGCAGTCAACTTTAATTCCAATTATTTTTATGGGGGCTAGTGGGAAAATTGTGTGTTGCAACAGTGTTTTAGACTTACTTCCCTTCGCTTTTAGCAGTAAATACTTAAAATAAATTCCAGCCTTATTTATATTTAAACAGTTGAATAATAATCTATTGTGTCATTTAAAATACCAATTGGTATTTTAATGCTGCTTTTGTGTTATCTTTTTAATCAATCTTTTTTGCAGAAGCCATTTTATCTGTATTTTTGCTTTCCATCCAACGGAATACATATAAATATAAGTATATGAAAAAAGTAACAAAAGAGGTATACCTTAAGTGGTATGAAGACATGCTGTTCTGGAGAAAGTTCGAGGACAAATTAGCTGCCGTTTACATCCAGCAAAAAGTAAGGGGTTTTTTACACCTTTATAATGGTCAAGAAGCTGTACTAGCCGGTTCATTGCACGCAATGGATTTGAGCTGTGACAAAATGATCACTGCTTACAGAAACCACGTTCAGCCCATTGGTATGGGAGTAGATCCCAAAAAAGTAATGGCTGAATTATTTGGAAAAGTAACAGGTACCTCTAAAGGTATGGGTGGCTCCATGCACATTTTTTCTAAAGAGCACCGTTTTTATGGTGGTCATGGAATTGTAGGTGGTCAAATTCCATTGGGTGCTGGTCTGGCTTTTTCAGACAAGTACTTTAAGCAAAATGGGGTAACGCTTTGTTATATGGGAGATGGTGCAGTAAGACAAGGATCTTTGCACGAGACGTTTAACTTGGCTATGTTGTGGCAATTACCCGTAGTTTTTATCTGTGAAAATAACGGCTACGCTATGGGAACCTCTGTTGCGAGAACATCCTACAGTACAGATATTTGGAAACTGGGTCTTGGTTACGAAATGCCATGTGGTCCAGTAGATGGAATGGATCCTGTTAAAGTTGCAGAAGAAGTAAGTAAGGCAGTGGAGCGCGCCAGAAGTGGTGGTGGGCCAACGTTTTTAGAAATGAAAACTTACAGATATAGAGGGCATTCCATGTCAGACGCACAGCATTACAGAACCAAAGATGAGGTAGAGGAGTACAAGAAAATTGACCCTATCACTCAGGTTCTCGATGTGATTAAGAAGAAAAAATACGCTACTGACGCTCAGGTCAAAGCGATTGATAAAAGGGTTAAAGACCTAGTGAAAGAATGTGAAGACTTTGCGGAGGCTTCAGATTACCCACCAGTACAGCAATTGTACGACATGGTGTACGAACAAAAAGATTATCCATTTTTACCACATAAATAAGAGATATGGCAATAGTAGTAAATATGCCCAGGCTGAGTGATACCATGGAAGAAGGTACTGTGGCAAAATGGTTAAAGCAAGTTGGAGACGTTATTTCTGAAGGAGATATTCTAGCAGAAATAGAAACCGACAAAGCCACCATGGAATTTGAATCTTTTAATGAAGGTACACTACTTCACATAGGCATTCAAGAAGGAGATGCTGCCCCGGTAGATGCGCTTTTAGCCATTATTGGAGAAAAAGGAGAAGACATTAGCGCCTTGTTATCTGGTGGTGCTCCAGCAGCCCAAGAGGCTTCTGAGGCCAGCGCAGCCGAAGCAGCCGTTTCAGCAGCAGAAGTAACCGCTCCAGTAGTAGTCGCGACTGCCACAGCTACGGCTTTGCCGGAAGGAGTTATTGTAGTGAATATGCCAAGACTTTCAGACACTATGGAAGAAGGAACGGTAGCTACATGGCTTAAAAAAGTAGGAGACGTGATTGAAGAAGGAGATATTTTAGCAGAAATAGAGACAGACAAAGCCACTATGGAATTTGAGTCTTTTAATGCTGGAACACTTTTACATATTGGTATAGGTGAGGGCGAAGCTGCTCCGGTAGATTCCTTATTAGCTATTATTGGCCCTAAAGGGGCCGATATCTCAGCAGCACTCAATCCAGTACTCAATCCAGTAGCTGCTAAAACAGTTGCAACCGCTCCAGTAGCGGTAAATGACGCAGCAGCTGCGCCAGTTGCAACTCCAACGCCAAAAGCTCCAGTAGCAGACGCTACTGCGGTCAATGCATCTGTTCAGACAGGAAGAATTTTCGCATCGCCTTTGGCAAAAAAATTAGCCAAAGAGAAAGGAATTTCTTTGTCAGAAGTGAAAGGGACCGGAGAGCAAGGGAGGATTGTAAAAATTGATATAGAACGTTTCACCCCTGCAGCAGCACAATCAATTGCGACTACTTCAGCAACTGCTTCAGCCCAGGCACCAGTAATGGCTGCTGGCGAAGAGCATTACACAGAGGTTAAAAATTCTCAAATGCGTAAGGTAATTGCCAAGCGTTTAGGGGAGTCTAAGTTTTCAGCACCTCATTATTATTTAACCGTTGAGGTAGCTATGGACAACGCTATGGCGTCTAGAGCTCAGATCAATAGTTTGCCAGACACAAAAGTATCTTTTAATGATATGGTTTTAAAAGCGTCTGCTATGGCACTTAAAAAACACCCACAAGTTAACACGACTTGGCAGGGAGACACTACCCGTTTTAACAGTCATGTTCACATGGGTGTTGCGGTAGCGGTTCCAGATGGTTTGGTGGTGCCTGTAGTTCGTTTTGCAGACCAACAAAGTCTGTCTCAAATTGGCGCTGCAGTAAAAGACCTGGCTGGAAAAGCAAGGGACAAGAAATTAACTCCTGCTGAAATGGAGGGAAGTACTTTTACAGTGTCTAACCTAGGTATGTTTGGTATTCAAGAATTTACCTCTATCATAAACCAACCCAATTCTGCTATTTTATCTGTAGGCGCAATTGTTCAGAAGCCTGTTGTAAAAGAGGGCGCTATAGTGGTTGGAAATACTATGAAAATTACTTTGGCTTGTGACCACAGAACTGTGGATGGTGCTACGGCAGCAGCCTTTTTGCAAACATTACAAGCATTTTTAGAAAACCCAGTAACAATGTTGGCCTAGGATTTCTTAAATATTTAATCTATTTAGCCCGGCTCCGCCGGGCTATTTTTTTTAATAGCGGTTTGTAGCGGCAGCTGATTCTAATTTTATTTGGTTTTTTGCAGCGGTTTCAGGGTCCGTATTGCAGCTTATCAGGGACGTTAATTAGTGGCGTAATATTCGGGTTGTTTCCCTTGAATTACCTAAATTTACTTGGCGTCAATTCGCTATAAAACATCCTATTTTTTGAAAATCACAGACCAAATAAAAGCGCCTATTGAACAAGAAATGATTCTTTTCGAAGAGAAGTTTTTTCAGTCTATGAGTTCAAAAGTAGCCTTGCTCAACAGGATTACTTATTATATAGTCAATAGGAAAGGGAAGCAAATGCGTCCCATGTTTGTATTTTTAACAGCAAAAATGCTTTCTGGTGGCAGCGTTCAGGAACGTACTTATCGCGGTGCTTCAGTAATAGAGCTTATTCATACGGCTACTTTAGTGCATGACGACGTGGTAGATGGTTCAGACAAACGGCGCGGTTTCTTTTCAATTAACGCCCTTTGGAAGAATAAAATTGCCGTATTGGTGGGTGATTATTTACTCTCAAAAGGTTTGTTGCTCTGCATAGATAACGATGACTTTGATCTCTTAAAAATAATATCTGTTGCCGTTCGAGAAATGAGCGAAGGAGAGCTGTTACAAATTGAAAAAGCCAGAAGGTTAGACATTACTGAAGAAGTGTATTACCATATTATCCGCCAAAAAACGGCTACACTCATAGCAGCTTGCTGCGCATTGGGCGCGGCTTCTGTAAGCCCTGGATCTGAAGAGGTGGAAAAGATGCGGGAATTTGGAAGCCTTATAGGCATGGCTTTTCAAATTAAAGATGACTTGTTTGATTATGGCACAAAATCTATTGGAAAACCTACTGGGATAGATATTAAGGAGCAAAAAATGACCCTTCCATTAATTCACGCTTTGCAACAAGCAGACCCAGATCAAAAAAGATGGATGATCAATACAGTGAAAAACCACCATACAGACAGAAAAAGGGTACATGAGCTAATTGCGCTTGTCAAAGCACTCGGAGGTCTTTCATATGCTACTACGCAGATGAATGCCTATAAAGACCAGGCCCTTGAATTATTGGCAGGCTATCCAGACTCAGTCTATAAAAACGCTTTAATCACTATGGTTCGTTTTGTGGTAGAGCGAGAAAAATAATTTTTTATCACCTTTTTAATCTTACAGTATCTTTAAGATAAAGCGGCTTTTTTTATTCCTTTTTAAAGCGGTCTTTATTTGTTACTTTTATGGACTAAATGCATTTGAATTGATTTCAAAGAATACCATAGATAAAGTTTACGAAACCGCTAGAATTGAGGAAGTCATTGGCGACTTTGTTCAATTAAAAAAATCGGGGGCTAATTATAAGGGACTCAGTCCGTTTACAGAGGAGCGCTCTCCGAGTTTTATGGTTTCTCCTGTAAAACAAATTTGGAAAGATTTTTCTAGTGGCAAGGGTGGTAATGTGGTGGCATTTGTCATGGAACACGAGCACTTTACCTATCCTGAAGCCATTAGGTATTTGGCTAAAAAATATCAAATTGAGATTGAGGAAACCATTCAATCCGACGAGCAAAAGGAGGCCGCCAATGAAAGGGAGAGTATGTATTTGGTGTCTGAATATGCAGCGCGTTATTTTTCGGAAGTCCTTTTGACATCGGCCGCAGGCCAAGCTATAGGGCTTTCTTATTTTAGAGAGCGCGGTTTTACGGATGAGACCATAAAGAAATTCGAACTGGGCTATTGTTTGGATGAATGGGATGGTTTTACCAAATCTGCTATTGAAAATAAATACGATATAAAATACCTTGAAGCAACAGGACTGACTATTGTGAAACCGACCAATGAGCAGGCCACGGCCAAAACTTTTGATCGCTTTAAAGGGAGGGTCATGTTTCCCATTCACTCTATGAGTGGTAGGGTGCTTGGTTTTGGAGGTAGGATTTTAACGCAGGATAAAAAAGCAGCCAAGTATTTAAACTCACCAGAGAGTGATATTTACAATAAAAGCAAAGTGCTTTATGGAATATATATGGCCAAGCAAGCCATTGCCAAGCAGGACAATTGTTATTTGGTAGAAGGCTATACGGATGTGATTCAAATGCATCAGTCTGGAATTCACAATGTGGTGTCTTCTAGCGGAACGGCACTTACTTCGGATCAGATTAGGCTTTTGAGTCGCCTGACTAAAAATATTACGGTACTCTTTGACGGAGATGCTGCCGGATTGAGGGCTTCTATAAGGGGGATTGACCTTATTTTAGAGCAGGGGATGAATGTGAAAATTTGCACTTTTCCTGAAGGTGAAGATCCAGATAGTTTTTCTAAAAAACATGCTCTAGAGCTGCTCACAGAGTATTTGGAGACTAATTCGCAAGATTTTATACAATTTAAAGCGTCTATCTTGGTTAAAGAGGCGGCCAATGATCCTGTGAAAAGGGCAGAAACCATTCGAGATATTGTTGGGAGTATTGCTAAAATACCAGATGCTATACAGCGAGAAGTCTATTTGCAGTCTTGCGCGCAAATTATGGACATTTCTGAGCAAGTGCTTTACAATACCCTGGCGCAAGTTTCTAAAACAGCGGCCAGTGCTAAGGGAGTGCCCCAAAAAAGCGGGGGTGCCCCTGAAGAACGTTTTAAAGTAGTTAAGCCAGAAGCCCCTGAGGTAGAAAAACTTAATGTTCAGTGGGTGCTAGAGAAGAAAATCATTGAAATTTTGTTGCTTTATGGAAATCATAAGGCCACATTTGAAGACTTAATTTTAGCTTCTAACGAGGCTGGAGAATTGGTTTTAACGCCTAAAAAGGTAGAGCAAAAAGTTTTTGAAAAGGTGTATTTGGATTTACAAGAAGACGAAATTGAGCTCACGCAGGACCATTTTAAAGGGATTTACTTTGAACTTATAGCCTCTTTTAATCAGTCAGAAAATTTTGACCTGCCAGTTTTTATTAGAAACCAATCAGAAGAACTTTCTGCGTCCATATCTTCCATTCTAATGGAGGAGGAGAAGTATGTGCTTGGACAGTGGGAGAAGAAAGATATTTTCCCAAAAGATAAGGCTTTGGGGGTGTCTCAATTGGTAACAGAAACCATTTTGAGTTTGAGGTGTTTTTTGATTAAAAAACGGATGGGGGTCATGCAGGAAACGACCAGAGATCAAGAAAAAGACCACCAAGAAGTAAAGGAAGAATTGGTCTCCTACCTGCAGTTGTATGCCTTGTTAAATAAAAAATTAAACAGGGTACTTTCTTAGTGCCTCAATGGGGCAAAGCCATGGGGTTGTGCGGAATTATTGAATTAATACAGCTGTAAGGCTTTAGCATGTTGCAGCATGTCTACAATATTAGTGACATTCAGTTTTTTCATGAGCCTAGATTTATAGGTACTCACCGTCTTTTCATTAATATCTAATCCACCGGCAACTTCTTTATTTTTCTTCCCTGAAGCCAGTAATTTTAATACCTCAATCTCTCTGGAAGACAGTTTTCTAAACGCAGATTTTTCTTTATCTCCTGATTTTTCTTTTTTGAGTTGTTCTGACAATGCGTGGGTGAGGTATATTTTCCCCTCCTTAAGCTGCGTAAGCGCAGTGAGTATCTGATCTATTCTTGCTGTTTTAGAAAGGTAGCCGCAAGCGCCTGCTCTTATGGCACTTAGGGCATAAACTGTTTCTGATTGGCTGCTAAAAATAAGTACTTTAATTTTTGGGTTTATTTCCTTAAGCTTTCTAACAGTGGCAATTCCATTGATTTCAGGAATGTCCATCTCCAAAATTACAATATCGGGCGTTTGTTTTTCTACAGCTGTAAAAAGTTGGGTGGTCGTTGCAACGGCATCTTGTAGCTGAAACTCCTCAGCACTGTTCACTACCATACTCAGACCCATCCTTACTATAGGATGTGCATCTGCAATAAGAATTTTTATCATGGTTAATTTTTCTTAAGATTTGGGATTCTTGAAAAATAGTATACATTAAATGTATAAAAAAATCACATGATATAGGTAAATTCCTACAATTTATTCAAATTAATGTACCCTAGAGCAAAAACTTATGTCTGCTCTGTTGGAGCCAAAATAGATTTTTCTAGAGTGGTCTAAAAGAAACAAAAAGGTTTAAAGAGACAAAAAGGCTTAAAGAAACTCTTTTGGAATCTCACAGACTGGAATAGGATTCATTTTGTGTTGGTTGGCATGGTTTAATCTGGTGTATATCTCATACACTGTAGCTTCTCTTCCTTTGAAGTCTGTCTCCTTTTTTCCTTTGTCTTGCATATCCATGGCCCATTCTAATTCAGGGTAGCTGGCGCCTATTTGGTCTTCATCTGTTCTGTTGTCTCCCCAAAGGCCGTCTGTAGGGGCTGCCGTTAAAATGTCTTCATTAATTCCTAGTGTTTTTCCAAGGGCAAAAACGGCTGTTTTTAGCAGGTCTGCAATGGGACTTAGGTCTACCCCTCCGTCTCCGTATTTGGTGTAGAATCCAACACCAAAGTCTTCTACTTTATTACCCGTTCCTGCCACCAAATAGCCGTGTAATGCAGCAAAGTAATACAAACTTGTCATTCTCAGTCTGGCCCTTGTGTTGGCTAGGCTCATAAATCGATCTTCTTCGTTTTTTACAGCTGGAAATGCCTGAACTAGGCTGTCAAAAACTGGGGTGAGCGGCACTGTTGTCTTAGTGGTATTGGGGTAATTTTCTTGTAACCACAACACGTGTTTACTGGCCCGATCTGTTTGGTTTTTTGCCTGATGGATGGGCATGTCTAAGCATAAAAGGGGAAGTCCTGTTTTGGCACAAAGTGTAGCGGTTACCGCAGAATCAATTCCGCCGGAAACTCCTATGACAAATCCTTTAGCACCTGCTTTTTGAGCGTATTCCTTAAGCCAATTTACTATGTGATCAATGATTTTTTCTGTTTGCATAAGGGGTGGTTTTGTTTAAAAACGACTAACTTTGAGCCATAAAATTAAGCCCTACTTTGAGAATAATAAAGCAAAAGACCAATTCTTTTTCTCTTCGCGTACTCCTGGTGTTTATGTGTGGTGTTTTTTTAGCCTCGTGTGCGAATGACAGCAGTCTTGAAAGTGAAGTAAAAGCAATAGAAACGGATCTAAAAATACACCGATTTGACCTTGAATTTGGGCAGGGTAATGTGGCAGATTTTGATCGATTAAGAGATAAATACCCTTTCTTTTTTCCCAGCCAAACTCCGGATAGTATATGGAAATTTAAGTTACAAGACACTGTTGAAAAGCAAATTTCTAGAGAGATAAATCGTGTTTTTGGAGATTTCAAAACCACTGCCACTGAACTGTCCCATCTCAACGCTCATTTCAACCAGCTTTTAAGCCAAGAGTTGGGTCTTACTCAAACGGCCCTACAGACCCCAGAAGTGTACGCCTTAAGCACCTTGTCTTCAGGCTTAGACATTCAAAATAGGGTGGTGGTTGCAGACAGCATGTGGCTGATTGCTTTAGACCATTATTTGGGCCCTCAGCACGAGTATTACAAATCATTTCCTTCCTATATAAAACAAGATTTAGATGCCAAATATTTAGTCTCTGACATGTCTGCTGCACTAATGGCTCCTTTTGTGTCTGGGAATACGAATGGGTACTTTTTAGATAAAATGGTGATTGAGGGTAAAAAAACATTTCTTCAAACCCTTATTTGGCCCCACGCTACAGAGGCCCAGCACTTAAAATACAGTGAAGCCCAATACGAATGGGCTGTAGCAAACGAAGCACAGGTGTGGCGTTATTTTATGGAGCGGGAATACCTTTACAGTACAGACACTTCATTGGAGTACCGCTTTTTATTCCCTGCACCCTTTTCTAAATTTCAGCTGGCTTTAGACCGGGAATCTTCGCCAAGAATTGCACAGTTTATAGGCCTTCAAATGGCCAAAGCCTATTATAAAAAGCACGACAAGAATTTACAAAAACTCCTTGAAGTTTCTTCAATAGATTTATTGAGAAAAGAAATGCTGTCAAATGTGGAGCAATCTCTAAATATACCCATTAAATACATTGAGCGACAGTCAATGAAAGTATCTAAATTAAATAAAATAATCAAGGCTTTCTCTGAAAAAAATGTATGTGTAATTGGCGATTTAATTATGGATGAATATATTACTTGC
>Ga0209630_10004892_pt1 | contig 11549 bp, 11 predicted proteins | sample COG_01_FD_184745 | JGI IMG/M metagenome (GOLD analysis project Ga0209630, IMG submission 184745) | Pelagic Microbial community sample from North Sea - COGITO 998_met_01 (SPAdes) (version 2) | ecosystem: Environmental > Aquatic > Marine > Neritic zone/Coastal water | place: Helgoland, sampling... | reverse complement strand
ATGCCGCCAATGACGAAAAGCGCAATAAAATAATGCCTATCAACGAGTCAAATAAACTGGACGTATTGGCTGAAGCATTAATCTATTTTCATGAGAAGACAGGCACTCGAATTACGTATGAGTACATCATTTTTAAAGGCTTCAACGACACGATTAACGATGCTCGAGAATTAGCTGAATTTTGTAAGATAACTCCTTGTAAAATCAACATTATTGAATACAATTCAATTGATGGGGGAGAGTTTCAGCAAGCGGATCCAGAAAAAGTAGATGCTTTTGCTGAGTTCTTAGAACGAAAAAACCTTATTGTAAATGTAAGAAGAAGCCGCGGAAAAGATATCGATGCTGCTTGCGGGCAATTGGCTAATAAGAATGAAATAGCTGAGTAGTAACGGGAATAATATTTGTTGTAAGCTTGGGTTATAACAGAACTGAAATCAATTCATGAAACAAAAAACAACCCTAAACCTCTTACTTGTAATCTGCTTTCTCACATTGTTTCAAAGTGTAAAAAGTCAAAACCTTGCAGCCTATATAGATTATAAAAATGCATTCAACGTTTTTCATGACGGTATCAAAATTCAATTAGATCATCGGAAAGCTGAAAGTTATAAAGTCGGTTACACATTTGTTGCATATATAAACGTTCAAAATGAGCTTTGGGTTTACAAAAAAGGCAAACAAACAAAAATAATTGATTGGATCAAAAACTATACTATTACCGATAATTTAATGGCTTTTGGAGATAATGGATATTTAAACGTTTATGATAATGGAAGCTCGAGGGCACTCTGTACCCAGTGTGTCTCTTACGCTGTTGGAGATAGTGTAGTAGCTTTTTATGATGTTCAGAATAACTCATTTGAAGTTTACTATAACCGGAAAGTTCATCAGCTTGAAACGGACTTACTCAATGGCATTGAAAGTTTCAAAGTCGGAGAAAACTTAGTAGCTTATATCAATCCACAAAACTATTTTCTGGCTTTTTACCATGGAGAGATAATTCAGTTAATGTATACTGACGACCCTATAAACTTTGAGGTTGGGTTAAATACAATTGCATATATTAATCCTGCGATTGAGTCCTTCCATGTGGTATATTACGGAGAGGAAAAAGAGCTAGAGGAATACCCTCCGCTATCATTTAAATGCGGGGACAACATGGTCGCTTACGTTACAATGGAGGGGGAATTTTTCCAATATTATAAAGGAAATAAATTGGAAGTAAGTTCTTTTGCCCCTGACACTTACACTGTAACAGATAACATGCTTATCTATGAAATGCTTGGGCGACTGTACGCATTTTATGAAGGGCAAAGTTATGAGTTAGCCAATTTTTTACCAAATAACTACCAAATTGATAAAGGCTCTGTAGCCTTTACTGATCAGCAAGGAAAATTATGGCTCTTTAATGCTGGAGAAAAGACGAAAGTAAGTGTTGAAAGAATTACTTCATTCGAGCTAGTTGGTAATACTTTACGTTATGATGTAGGTACAAATACGCAAAAGGTTTATTACAAAGACAGAACTTACTAAAAAAACAAACTTTTGTTATTTTATCTCTCAGGCTTAAAAAAACTGTTCCAAATTTACTATTAAACTAACTTCTTATCAATCAAATACGCTGCAATCTGAACAGCATTTGTAGCTGCCCCTTTACGCAAATTATCTGCAACAATCCACATATCTAACGTATTTGGGTTTGACTCATCTCTTCTTATTCGCCCAACAAACACATCATCTTTACCTCGGGCATATAATGGCATAGGATATAAATTGATGTCTGGATTATCTTGCACTGTTATCCCCTCTGAAGCTGCTAATTCCTTTCTAATATCATTTATATCAAACTCCTTTTTTGTCGCTACATTGACTGCTTCTGAATGACCGCCAAAAACAGGGATACGAACAACTGTAGCTGTTATTCTAATATCATTATCTCCTAAAATTTTTCGTGTTTCATTCACTAATTTAGTTTCTTCAGTGGTATAGCCATTCTCTTCAAAATCTCCCCCATGAGGCAAACAATTCATGTCAATAGGATATGGATATGCCATTTCAGCTTCTACACCTGCTCTTTCATTGTTCATTTGCTCCATAGCCTTAACTCCTGTGCCAGATACAGACTGATACGTAGAAATCACCAACCTATCAATTCCATAATTTCGATGGATAGGTAATAATGCCAAAACCATTTGGATTGTGGAGCAATTCGGATTTGCTATTATTTTATCATCATTGGTTAGTTCTGAAGCATTTATTTCAGGGACAATTAATTTTTTATGGACATCCATTCTCCAAGCGGAAGAATTATCAATTACTGTTGTCCCAATTTCCGCAAATTTTGGAGCCCACTCCCTAGAAATGGAACCTCCTGCCGAAAAAATGGCAATATCCGGTTGACATTCGACTGCCTCTTCTAAGTCTTTAACAACATACTTTTTTCCCTCCCACTCTATCTCTTTTCCTTTGTTTCTTGATGAGGCAACCAGCAATAGTTCAGTTATAGGTAATTTTCGTTCTGCTAACACTTGTAGCATTACACTACCCACCATTCCTGTCGCTCCAACTACTGCTATTTTCATTCTTTTCTATTTTGATTACGTTTTCTTTTTCAAAAGTAGTATATTTCCAATGTAAAGATGATGGGTAATTATAAAAGAAAACATAGGATAAGTGTTTTAGCTACAACTTGTTTGTTTTTTGTTGGACTTTTAACAGGGTACGCGCAACTGACGGATGACTTTACTGATGGGGATTTTACAAGCAATCCTACTTGGAGTGGAGACGCGGGTTTATTTACTATTTCTTCTGGTGAATTGAACTCACAAAGCCTGGGTGCCGCAACTTATTATCTCAGCACACCATCCTCCCTTGCTGCTAATGCACAATGGGAGTTTTTTATTGACTTACAATTTGGCACTTCTGGAGCAAATTTCGTTGACGTTTATCTTATGAGTGATGCTACTGACCTCAACACAACTAGCAATGGATATTTTGTACGTTTAGGCGGCACACCTGATGAAATTTCACTCTACAGCGTGGTTGGTGGTGCGCCTACAATTATTATTGACGGGGTTGATGGTTTGATTAATAGCAGTTCTAGTAATCCTTTCAACATTAGAGTTACTCGAGACGTTTCTAATCTTTGGAACTTAGAATACGACGATGGAGGAACGGGGTCTTTTGTAAGTGCGGGGACCGTTACTGATGCTTCGGTTACTTCAAGCAGTTTCTTTGGAATGCTGATCGAACAATCAAGTGCTGCTAGCCCTGTGAATAGTCACTTCTTCGACAACTTTATTGTTGGAAACATTCCTGTTGATGTAACTGCTCCTAATGTGAATTCTGTTGCGGTTGTTTCAATTACTCAATTGGACGTCCTTTTTAGCGAACCTGTGGATCAAACTACTGCAGAAGCTTCTTCAAATTATTTTGCTTCTAGTGGCTTAGGAAATCCAACTACTGCTGTTCAAGATGGTTCTAATCCAGCTCTAATACACCTCACATTTCCAACACCATTTACTAATGGACAAGTGGACACACTTACAATTCAAAATATAGAGGACCCTTCGGTAAATGCGATGATTACCGAAACACAAACATTTATGTATTTTGTTTCTGCAATTCCTTCATATCGAGATGTGGTAATCAATGAAATATTTGCAGACCCGACTCCTCAATTAGGGCTTCCTGCAGCAGACTTTATAGAGTTATATAATGCTTCAGATTCTATTTTTGATTTAAACGGATGGGTCTTTTCTGATGCAGCGGCTTCTGAAGCCTTAGGAACATACATCTTATTTCCGGGTGAATATGTAGTTATAGCGGATGACAATTATACTTTCGATTTTTCTGTTTATCCCAACGTTCTATTTGTTGCGTCATTTCCTGCATTAAATATTTCTGGTGATGATTTAACACTTCAAGATAATTCATTCTACACGATAGATCAAGTGAGTTATTTGGATTCGTGGTATCAGGATGCGATAAAAGATGACGGTGGTTATTCTTTAGAACAAATCAATCCAACCATCCCTTGTGTTAATTCGTCTAACTGGATTGGGGCAAACTTAACTGCTTACGGGACTCCTGGAACCACAAATTCGGTGTACGATGGAACTCCGGATGCAATAATTCCCTCTTTAATAAGTGCAGATGTTCTTTCGGCAACAATGGTAGATCTTTGCTTTGATGAAACTTTAGACACCTCCAATATTTCGTTAAGTCAACTCTCCTGTTCTGGAGGAATTGCTATAACAGATATTCTTGTTAACTCGAGTGCTGACTGCATCTCCTTAACATTATCGCCTGCTATTGACACTGGAATTGTTTATACACTATCCTTAAATGGTATGGGGGATTGCTCTGGTAATCTTGTTTCAAATAGCGCAACTCAAATTATTTTACCACATACAGGGGCTATTGGGGACCTAATAATTAATGAGGTTTTATTTAACCCTTTTACGGGAGGTGATGATTTCGTAGAAATATATAATAACTCTGAAAAGTATATCGATTTATATAATTGGAAGCTGGCAAATTGGGACGATGGGATTACAGATAACTTTAAAACAATTGCAGCTCATAAATTAATGCAGCCAGGCGATTACATCGTTTTAACAAAAGATTCTTCTGATATACAATCAAATTACTTAAATTCTATTTTCGGTAATTTTGTGCAACTGGCTTCTTTACCTACTTACAGCAATGATTCTGGAACGGTCTTTTTAATTCTACCTGATTTAGATAGCACTGTATGTGACTATTTCAGTTACGATGAAGATTTACAATTTGGGTTAATAAACAACCCTGATGGAATTTCCTTGGAAAGAATTGACTTTGACCGACCAACAAACGAATCAACCAATTGGCATAGTGCTGCTGAAAGTGTTGGTTGGGCGACTCCTGGTCTTGAAAACTCTCAATATTATCCGGGTCAAATTACAACTGATGCGGTATCGGTTGAACCCGAAATATTTTCGCCAGACAATGATGGGTTTGATGATATATTGAATATTAACTACACTATGGCAAACCCTGGTTTTGTGGGAAGCGTTACCATATTCGACGCAAATGGAAGAATAATAAGGAGTTTAGTTCAAAATGAATTATTAGCAGCTGCCGGAACGATTTCATGGGATGGATTAAACAACAAAAGAGAGAAAGCAAGAATAGGAATTTACATTGTATATTTTGAAGTGTTTGATTTGGAAGGAAATATAAGTGGGGTCAAAAAAACATGTGTAGTTGCTAGTAAATTTAATTAAACCCCTATTTTTATTAATACATCATGTAACCATGTTTGGATAATTCCAAATCTGATTTTGCCAAAATAAAAAGTCAGCTTGACAACATTAAAAAACACAAAAGGCACTGTTGGCAGTGTTTTCGAAGGTTTTTAATTCGCTTGCACCAACGTAGTGCAAACTAACTCCAGTCTGATTCTTCCAAAGTAAATATCTCACTAATTTCTACTTCAAAAATTTCAGCCAATCTCAAAGCTAAAACTGTTGAAGGAACATACTTCCCTAATTCCATAGCATTAATTGTTTGCCTACTAACTTTTGCTAATGTGGCTAAATCAGCTTGTGTAATATTTCTTTTGGCCCTCTCCACTTTAATACTATTCTTCATAACTATCTGATTTTTTAAGTTTAAAAATTTGCCAGTTAAATCTAATAATGAAAAACAGTAAAACTGTAAACATATTAAAAACCATAACCCATAAAAACGATAAACCATATATGAATAAAAAGGAGATCAAAAGAACAGCATAATTGAAATATACAGCCCAAACTAAGGACTCAAGTCTTATTTTAGAAATAAATTCATCTTCTGACTTTTCTTTCGAAAAAGCGACTAGCAATGAACTAATGATTGTTAAAATTCCAAGGATTTCATTAAAAATATTATTCTTGATGAAACCATATAAATAATTATCACCAAAAAACTCGTTAATAAAAATAGCAGGAACATTTAAAGTTAAAAAATCAGGTTCGTAATCTAAAATAAAGGTTAATAAACCAATGATTGCCGAAGGGACAAGAATAAATAAGCCGACTTTCTTGTATTTGTTAGGAAATAGGTACTTTACTTTCATAATATTAAGTTTAATTTTTTTACAAATGTAAAACAAATAAACCAAATTGACAAACAAACTTTACATTAAGTAAGAAAAACAAGACTTATATTGCCTGAAAATCACTGGAATTGAGATCCTTTGTTGGGGCTAGACTAGGAGCTTAATTCGGGACCTCCGGGTTGTGAATCATAAGAATTAACTTTAATACTCAGTTGGTAGTTTTATGTAATCAAGAAACCCTTGCTTTTTGTCCTTGTTTTTAAAAATCCCACCGAATTCTGAAGTAACTGTGCTGCTCGACACATCATCAGTATTGAGGACCTTCTGCAACTCTTTGACAATTTGAAGAGTTAAACGCTCTTGAACTTGAGGGCGTTGTGCATAGTATTGAACAATTCGATTCATTTTTGATAAGCCTACCACATTTCCATTTGAAATATAGGCGATATGCGCTTTACCTACGATGGGCAGAAAATGATGCTCGCAGGTTGAATAGAGCGTAATATTTTTCTCAACCAATATTTCACCGTATTTGTATTTATTATCGAATGTTGAAGCCTTTGGTTTATTTTTTGGATTTAAGCCATTAAAGATTTCATTCACATACATTTTTGCCACTCGATACGGTGTGCCAGATAAGCTATCATCAGCTAAATCCAAACCAAGCTCTTCCATGATTTGTGTAAAATGATATTGAATATTGTGAATCTTCTCTTCATCAGACTTGTCAAAGGCATCATTACGAAGAGGGGTGTCAATATTTGTTGAAATATGATTATCTCCTAGGAGTTCTGATTGTTCCTTATTCATTTTTTGGTACAGCATTTATCAGATTTACATTGGCAATATTTCAGATTATATAAATGAAACCCTATTAGAGAAAATGCAGCAGTGTATTTAAAGTACTCTGAAAACGAAACCCAGGGCGCTTGTTCGATTATTATTGCTAAAAATAGAGCTGTCCAAGAAACCCAAAGTGCAGTTTTCATCCATGACTTGGAAGTCGTTTTCGTTGATCTATAAACAGCGAAGAAAGAAATAAATAAAAAAACAAAGTCAAGCCAAATCCACCAGGTCGGAGCCGCAGCGCAGCAACTTTTTGAGCAAGCTGAAGCAATAAATAAAAACGGAGTGGCTATACAATGAATCATACAAGTAAAACTTGCTATTGCACCAATTAAGTCAGATTTTTGTTTCAGTTGAGCTATCACAGAGTCAAGTTATTTACTACAGTCTTTTTTAAACTTACATTTTTCATTTTTACACATACTAATATCTGGCATAACTATTTGTTTTGATTTAAAATTATTTCTGTTTTGTTTATCCAGTCCTCGCTTTTATTTGGGTGCTTAACGTGCAGCAGCTCATGTATTATATCTGCTTCTGTTAATTCTCTGTCGTGGTAGATTGTACCTATCTTATTTTCTTTGTCTATTTCTATTCCTACAAAGTACCTATCTTTTTGGGGAACATAATCCCCATAAGTAACTTGTTCAGGTAGTATTTCCTCTGTAGTTATAACCCATATTTTTAGATTTAAAGCATTGATCCAATAGTATAATTTATTATATATTTTTAAATTATTATTCATTTTATTTTTTTGGTTATTAGGCATTGTTTGATTCGAAGTGAAAAACAAAAGTAATATCTTTTTTATTAAATGCAACATAGTTGCATTTAATAAAAAAGAATAGTAGCTACAATGCCTAAGTGATCGTCTTACATTGAAAACTTCACTTTTATGATGATCTGTTGAAACTAGGTTGCCAAGGGCGAAAGAACTAACTATGATTAATTGAAAGTAATAACTTGGGAGTTAAATGAAATCATTTGACAACGGTAATTGAACCGCCTGACGCAATTAATCAAACTCGAAAGACGTCGTTGTTGTAATTTCGGCTTTTAATTCATGTAAAATAGAAAAAAGACCAAAATACGTTCTGTTTATAAAAAGTATATGACGAGAACCCCTTGCCTTGCCTCCTTTTCTAATTTCTTTATTTTTAGTGAGTTCTTCTCCTTTTTTGTAGATACGATCAAAATACGCTTCATCTGAAAAATCAAAAGTCTCATTGGTAAAAGGGTGCACTAAAAGTTCCATAGATTCTTTAAAAAGGTTGAAAAACATCTCCTCAGTTTCCTGATCGTCTGATTCTAATAGAAATTCTAATTTACGATAAAGATCCTTTAATTTATCATCTTCCACATGATATGATGGGTTAAGCAATTGAAAATAAACAGTGTAAAACTCCTTCGGAATTCTTTTTACACATCCAAAATCTATTACTCCTAAAGTACCGTCTTTCTGAAAAAGAAAATTTCCTGGATGTGGGTCCGCGTGAATAAGATTAAGCTCATTAACTTGATAATCATAAAAATCCCACATCCGCTGTCCAGCCCTATTTCGAATTTCCTGGGAAGGATTTGTTGCCAAAAAATCTTTTAAGTGCATCCCTTCAATCCAATCCATTGTAATAATTCGCTTATTAGAAAGCTCTGGATAATATTTTGGAAAATACACCCCGTTTAATCCAGAACAAGCGCTCGCAACCTCCATAGATTGCTTCAACTCTAAAACGTAATCCGTTTCTTCTAACAATTTACCTTCAATCTCCTGCATGTACTGCTTAATCTCTTTTTCCTTCATGCGAAGCATTCGCATAGCAATTGGCTTAACCAAATTCAAATCTGATTTAACGCTATCTGCAACTCCTGGATACTGAACTTTAACAGCTAATTTTAAATCTCCTTGTGTAGCAAAATGAACTTGCCCTATGGATGCCGCGTGTTTTGCTTCTTTTTCAAAAGAATCAAACAATTCTGTTGGAGTTTTCCCAAACATTTGCCTAAATGTTTTTACAACAAGAGGATAAGACAATGGAGGAGCATTATATTGTGCCTGAGCAAACTTATCGGTCATCGCTTTGGGCAACATGTTTTTATCCATGCTCATTACTTGCGCCATTTTAAGGGCACTTCCCTTTAACTCACTTAAAGATTGATAAATGTCTTCGGCATTGTCTTTATCTAATGTCTCTTTTGCCTTCTTATCTCCAATTGCTTTATTAGCATAGTACTTTACGTAATTGCCGCCAACTTTAGCCCCTGTTCCAATTAGCTTGGCTGCTCGTTTAACTTTACTCGTTGGTATTTTGCTTTGCTCTTTCATTAAAGGTTAATAAGCTTTGTTTTGATAAGCAAATTTTAAAAAGTCAATCAGCAAATCTACTGGGCCGCTTTTCATCAATTCAAAAAGAAGAGCACTCGACTTTTCTATTGCAGCATCTGTTATCTGAAAATCTTCACTTTCGTCATTTGTCCAAACTCTTGTAATATACAGTAGCTGAACCCATAATGCTTCGTGGTATTTAGATGAAATAAGAGGTCTTGAAATAATTTCATTCGACGCAAAACCTTCGTCAAGAATTTCTTTTGTCCAAATAGCAAACTCCTCTCTAAGCGAGTCCATAAACCATGGTCTAAGAGACCTTCGATCAACTTCAGCATATCGCAAAACCACATAACTCCTATTCTGCTTATAAACTTCAACGACTGTATATAAAAAGGAAAGGTACTTTTCGTGAGCAGAATAAGAAGAATATTCTGAATCCTGGCCTAATGCTTTTTTTACCTCTTGATAAAAAGTTAACCAAACTTCCTTTTCAACTGAGCGAAATGAATTATAATATTTATAAAATAGAGATTCGTCAACTCCTAATTCCTCACAAAATTTAAAAACGGTAACTGGTCTTTCTCCATTTCGAATCAAATACAGAACAAACTCATTCTTAAAATTCTCTTTCCAGTCGATATTTTCTTTTTGGTCGGTCATTAAGACAAATTTACTGTGCGCCTTCCAGATATACTAGGTTTTATCCCGTTTATTGCCCGTATAAAACTATTTAACCTTATTTAACGAAGCTGATGTATAAATAGGTTAAGTAAAAATGGATTGTATTGTTGCGTTTATCATTAAAATTAATTACTTTTAATACAGATCTTGTTATCACTAACAGGGATTAAAAACATTAATCAAAAAACTTTGAATTATGAGCATGAAAGACAACAATTATTTATGTCCTAAATGTAAAGGGTATCTAAATGTAGGTGGATATATTCTGTTTGCAACAAAAACAAGAAGAAACCACAAAGGATTATTAATGTTAGATCCAACTGTTGGTGAGTACAAATACAAACACCATGACAAGTTTAATCTGGAAGAAGGCGAAATGGTTGAATTTGCATGCCCGATTTGTAAAGCGGACTTAACATCTTCAAACCGAAAAGATCATGCAATGATGTGGATGGTTGGAATAGAAGATAATGTCGAATATGATTTATACTTTTCAAAAATAGCTGGCAACCAAAGCACCTATCTAGTTGCACAAGATAATATTGAATCATTTGGGGACGATGCTTTAGATTTTGACGATATTTATTACGAGTAAGTTAGAATTTGTCTCTTTCGTCCTATTCATAGACAACCTTATTCATTGTTCATGAGTTATTGTTTAACAACCAATAAACCATGACGAACCGTGGATTTAGTAATTTGAACATTTTATTTTACTATCTTCATCGCCTAATAACCTATTTAACTAATGAAACAACTCACTATTTTATCATTCGCTATTTTATTTAGCGGCACCTTTTTATGTCAGACACCACAAACCGTTACTTCTACTAAAACAACAACTTCTGTAAAAGAAACGCCAATAATGTATCATCGTGCTAGAATTTACTATGATGGTCCAAAAGGGATCTTACTACTAGCAAATCAAGGCCTTGCTGTCGATCATGGTAAACATAAATTTGGTGTCTATATAGAATCTGATTTTTCCGAAAACGAAATCCAGAAAGCAAAAATGCTTGGAATGAAGGTTGAAATCCAGATTAAAGATGTAAAACAGTTTTATGTCGATCAAAATATAGGAATAAATAAATCTACGCCATTAGAAAAAAACTCTAGTTGTTCGGGGTCTTCGCCTGTGGGCTACCCGGTTCCAGCAAATTATAACCACGGTTCTATGGGTGGCTTCTTAACACTAGATGAATTATATCAGGAGCTAGATCAAATGGCGGCTCTATACCCAAATTTAATTTCGACAAAAGCACCTATTAATAGCTTTACCACGCATGAAGGTCGGTCTATATATTGGATGCGAATGTCCGACAATCCAAACACCGACGAAACGGAACCAGAAGTACTATATAGTGCAATACATCATGCTAGAGAGCCTGAAGCAATGCAGCAATTGGTGTATTACATGTGGTACATGCTAGAAAACTATGCAACCAACGCAGAGGTTCAAGGGATATTAGATAACACAGAGCTTTATTTTATTCCCATGATTAACCCTGATGGCTACCAACACAATGTTGATAATGACCCGAACGGTGGAGGAATGCATCGTAAAAACAAAAGAAATGTTGGATCTTCTAATCCAGGGGTAGACAACAACAG
>Ga0209630_10004890_pt1 | contig 11550 bp, 8 predicted proteins | sample COG_01_FD_184745 | JGI IMG/M metagenome (GOLD analysis project Ga0209630, IMG submission 184745) | Pelagic Microbial community sample from North Sea - COGITO 998_met_01 (SPAdes) (version 2) | ecosystem: Environmental > Aquatic > Marine > Neritic zone/Coastal water | place: Helgoland, sampling... | reverse complement strand
CGCAAGGAGCCATGTTATTATGTGGCAATCATAATTATAAAAAAGTTGAGTTTGATTTGGTAGTGGGGGATATCACGTTAGAAGAAGGTGTTTGGATTGGCGCTCATTCAGTAGTTTGCCCCGGAGTTAGTTGTAAATCTCATTCTATATTATCGGTCAACTCTGTTGCAGTAAAAACACTAGAGCCATATACTATTTATCAAGGTAATCCGGCTATAGAACTTCGTAAAAGAGAATTTAAGGACGAATGAAAGTTAGTCTTATTACCATAGCTTATAATAGTGCAGAAACAATAGAAGACACTATTAAGTCTATTGTTGCGCAGGATTATTCCAATATAGAATATATTATTATAGATGGAGGTTCCACTGATAATACGCTTTCTATTGTAGATAAATTCAAAGATTCAATAACAACTATTATTTCAGAACCTGATAAGGGAATTTATGACGCAATGAATAAAGGCGTTCAAAATGCCACTGGCGATATTGTAGGAATATTAAATTCAGATGACATTTACGCTGATAATAAGGTTGTTTCAAGCATTGTAGAAGCAATTGGCAATAAAGATTCTATCTATGCTGATATAGTGTATGTCGATAGAGACAATACGGATAAGGTAACTCGTTATTGGAAATCTGGTAAATATAGAAAGGGAATCTTTAAAAAGGGATGGATGCCACCGCACCCTACTTTTTTTATAAAGAAATCATGTTATGATCAATACGGAATTTATAATTTACAATTAAAGTCAGCAGCAGATTATGAACTGATGTTACGAATGCTTCATAAACACAATATCTCCGTGGCTTATTTACCAGAAGTAATTACTAAAATGAGAATTGGTGGTCAAAGTAACGTTACGTTATTGAATAGGCTCAAGGCTAATAAAGAGGATAAGCTAGCATGGATTATAAATGATTTGAAACCGGGGCCATTAACGCTTATAATGAAGCCAGTTCGAAAGATTAGTCAGTTTTTTAAGAAGGAAAAAAAAAGTGCGTAGTTTGCGTATCCTTTTCAGGTTTATATGAAGTAAGAGATTGATCTTTAGATTTATAAGTTACAGGCTTACAGTGTTAATCCTTATCTTCTTCCTCCTCTACAGGGGAAACATAAGGAGTAATGTTTAAGCCTAATTTAACAATGTCAATTTGGAAAATATCTGCATCTCCTTTAGATTCGATATCGTAATAAGCACCAACATACATTGTATTGCCATCTGCCGAAACTGAAACTGTTTTTTCTTCTTTAACTGTATTAATTGGATACCCCATGTTTTTTGGTTTGCTCCAAGCATCACCATTTTTAACTGAGTAGTATACATCGTAACTACCTACACTTTCTTCATATCCATTTGAAGTGAAAAACAGTATCTCTCCATTTGGATGAATAAATACACACTTTTCATCTGAAAGTGTATTGATAGAAGAGCCGATGTTAATTGGCTCAGACCATGCACCTCCTTTTTCTTCCACATAATATATGTCAGCCTGACCTTGACCTCCTGGCCTTTCAGATACGAAATAGATTCTTTTCCCGTCAGCAGTCATACTTGCAGAACTTTCAAAATAAGTTGAGTTTATTTTTTTAGCGATTTTAGGAAATTTGTTAAGGATTTCTTTTGGAGCTCCCCATTTACCTGACTTACCTCTTTTCGAAACATAGATGTCACCGCTGCGGGTGGCGCCAGACATTCCATCCGTAATGTTTCTGTAAATAATTAAGTCACCAATTGGAGAAAAACTTAATCCTCCATCATGGTATTCTGTATTTACTTTTCCTGATAAGTTTTGTGCTTGACCCCAAGTACTATCTTCTTTACTCCATTCAGAGATATAAATATCTGAATAATACATATGGTCATAATTGACATCTACCATTCCTCCTTTTGTGTCTGGTCTGCGAGAAGTAAATACCATAGATTTTCCATCTAAAGAAATACACGGTGCAAATTCTGGCGCGGAAGAATTAATGTTTTCGCCAATGTTTTTAATCGAGGCATCCACCGGTGAAGCAATGGCAGCTTTTGCGTAATCACAATGTTTCAATAATAAGTCAACATCATAATCTTCTAGTTTTTTCGTGTTTGATGTAGCTGATTTGAATGCTTCATAGCTAATGATTGCGCTATCTAACTCTCCTAGTCTAAAGAATATGTTGCCGTGCAAATAATCAACATCCTTGTCTACTGGTTTAATAGAATCAGTTGCTACATGTAATTCAATCGCCATATCAATATGCGTTTTCGCAAGTTCGAAATTTTTTAATGAATATTGACATTCAGCAATTCCATATTGCGCTTTAGGGTTGTCTTTATCTATAGAAATTACCTCACGATAAATGGTCAGTGCACCACGATAATTATGTGCGTAATACTTATGCTTTCCTTCAGATAGTTTGTATTGAATTTTAGCTTTGTCGATAATGTTTTTAGTAGTGTCGGTAACCAATGTAATACCCGCTTGTGTAGAAGCAGTAACGAATAATGTAAATGCGATTGTCAAAAAACTTTTCATATATTTCTATTGGATTGTCTGTTTTCTTGGCTTAAAAACAAATATAGTTAATTTAGATTTAATTATTTCCTTTTATTTTTCAATAGCTCCCTTGTTTTCACTGGATTTATCTTCCTTTTTGAGCGCAAAAGAATTTTTATTTAAGTCAACCAATTCGTGTACACCTAATGTTGCCGCAACCATTGTTACAATTGGAATAACCGCCATAATGATAGAAGAAATTATAATAATAAACATAAATGTAGTACTCGAAACATCATCTTTTATTTCGATAAAATACTTATTTGTATAGTGAAAAAAAAGTGTAAAAACCAATCCTAATGCAACAGCAAAACCTTTATGTCTCTTGACAAATTTAACACTTTCCTTAATCGTTAACCTTCTTCTTTCATTCATAAAGTCAATAAACCCGAATCCGTAATAATAAAATGCTACAACCATAGCAAATTGACCTGAGATAAATTTAGCAGTCCCTTCTGGTGAAGGTACTATCCAAAATATTATGTATAGAATTAAGGCTACACCATAAACAATGCCGAATTCGAAAAAAATATTTCGAATAGCAAGGTTAATAGTTCGTTTAATGTCCTTGATAAGTTGTTTTAGATTGAATTTGTATTTATTTCCCGTTATTATTTTTTCAACTTTTTCGGATACAATGGAAAGTACTGGAGAGATCAGTATGATAAGAATGTATCTCATAAAATTAAAAATAACATATGACATCATAAGGAAGAAACCAGAAACAAAGAAATACCATACTTTTTTTATCATCCCTACATCATCACCGGCAGTATAATCTCCTTTAAGTTCTTGAAAAGTAAATCCAGTATAATAGATTGCAAAAAAGATGATTATAGGGAACAAGAAATAAATCCAAAGCTTATGCTTTTTTATAAACCTTACAGCATTAATATAGCTGTTGATACCCAATTTAAAATCTCTAACAAAACCCATCTTTCAGTTCTTTTGGTTCAACGATTATCGTTATTCCATAAATATCAACCTATAAAAAGATTATAGTTGATAAATAGTAGGCTGAAAATACAAAATCTTTATGGCAGACAAGTAGTATTTCCTATTTTTGCAGTCCTATTTTTACAATAAATAAATAAATCAGTAAATGAGCCTTACTACTTTAAACGCAATTAGTCCTGTTGATGGAAGATACAGAGGAGTAACAGATCAATTAGGAGATTATTTTTCTGAAGCAGCATTAATTAAATATAGAATATTAGTTGAAGTAGAGTATTTCATTTCATTATGTGAACTACCCTTGCCGCAGTTAGCGGATTTTGATAAAAGTTTATTCTCTACTTTAAGAGGTTTGTACGAAGACTTTAGGGATAAGGATGCGCTTCGAATCAAGGAGATTGAGAAAGTAACGAATCATGATGTTAAAGCTGTAGAGTATTTTATAAAAGAAAAATTAGATGCGATTGGAATAGCTGGAGGTAGTAAAGAGTTTATTCATTTTGGATTGACATCTCAAGATATTAATAACACTTCTGTTCCACGTTCAATTAAAGATGCATTAGACGATGTCTATTACCCGATGATTGAAGAAATTGTTAAGCAGTTAAATGGTTTAGCAACAGATTGGAAGGATATTCCTATGTTGGCTAAAACGCATGGTCAGCCAGCTTCTCCAACACGCTTAGGTAAAGAAATATATGTTTTTGTTGAACGATTAAAAATTCAATTGGAACAAATGAGAGCTATTCCGTATTCTGCCAAATTTGGTGGAGCAACAGGTAATTTTAACGCTCATTTTGTTGCTTACCCTTCTATTGATTGGGTGAGTTTTGCAAATAAATTTTTGAGCGAAAAGTTGAAAATCTCTAGGTCGCAAACAACTACTCAAATCGAGCATTACGATAATTTAGCGGCACTTTTTGACGCCATGAAACGTATTAATACTATTCTAGTAGATTTAGATAGGGATATATGGACATACATTTCAATGGAATATTTTAAACAAAAAATTAAAGCAGGAGAAATAGGCTCATCTGCTATGCCGCACAAGGTAAATCCAATTGATTTCGAAAATTCTGAGGGAAATTTAGGAATAGCGAATGCTTTTTTCGAACACCTATCTGCTAAATTACCTATTTCAAGATTGCAAAGAGATTTAACAGATAGTACGGTGTTGAGGAACGTTGGTGTTCCAATAGCACATACAATGATTGCTTTGGCGTCTTTAAAGAAGGGTCTGACAAAATTACTTTTGAATGAAGAAGCAATTGCAAGAGATCTTGAAAAGAATTGGGCGGTAGTAGCAGAGGCGATTCAAACAGTACTTAGACGTGAAGCATATCCAAACCCATACGAAGCGCTTAAAGAACTAACCAGAACAAATGAAGGTATTAATGCGAATTCAATAGCTAGCTTTATTGAAAGTTTAAATGTAAGTGAAGAAATAAAAGCTGAATTAAGGCTAATAACTCCTGCTAGTTTTACTGGAATTAATTTAGTGAAGGATTAGGGTTATTTGCATAGCATGCAGTATTTAGCTTTTGAATCATGCGCAAATAAAATGCTTACGTTATATATTTCTTGAATCTTAGAAATTAAGATTTCTTCAAAATTGTTGTAGAGCTCTTCTTCCGAAATTTTTTCTTCCCCTTTCTTTTCTTTGAAAGAAAAAGGTATAAGATTTTGTTTCAAGTTTCGCATTGAAACTATTCCTGATATTGCTCCAGAATTGGGGTTTTCTTTATTGTATAAGTATCCATAAAACAATAATTGAGCGGCTTTAGGTTTCTCGAATACTTGTTCTATGTATGAAACTCTAACATCCTCAGGTTTTACGAAGCCAGATTTATAATCAATAATTCTAGTTTGACCATTTTGAGTGTCTATCCTATCTACGTTTCCTTTTAAAACAATAGTCTTTCTACCTTGTGAAGTCTCAATTTCGATAGCTGTAGTAAAGGTTTTTTCTAAACCTAGTATTTCAATTGAACCCTTTTTTTGAATTTGTTTTTTTTCTTGCGTTAAAAAAAGCTTTATCTCTTTTAAAGCCATTTTATAGTACAAGAGGTTTTTTCCATAGCGATAACTTTTGGAAGGGAATTGCTTTAGGTATAGCTTGTCTGTTAAAGCTTCATATGTCTTCAACATTGCGTCAACAGATGATTCCGTAATAGTAGGAGAATGCTCTTTATATAATTCTTCTAAAACTTCGTGTATTATGGTCCCTTGCGTACTATTTTCAACAGTTTCTTCTAGCTCTTTTTTTTCGTTGATTCTTAAAGCATACTTATAGTAAAAATCAAGGGGACATGATAAATAGGTGTTTAATGCTGAAGGAGATAAACCTTTTTCGAAGAGTAAATCAATCTTTTTCAATGTACTGCTATCTTTTTTAATCTCATTAGGGACAGATTTATTGTCCCATTTAAAATTATAGTCCTTACGGGCAATTTTATGTGGCAATTCACTTTCTATTTGAATTAAGTAACGGCTAATTTCATTGCTGTCAAGTCCGTTAGGTAATCCATTATTATATATAAAGTGAATGTTCTTTACACGATGCAATAGGCGGTAAAAATAGTAGGAAAAAATAGCTTCTCGATCTTGTTTTGTTGGTAGTCCTAGGTAGATTTTTAAATCATGTGGAATAAAAGAATTGGAACCTTGAACTCCAGGAAGAAATTTTTCATTACAGGAAACAAGAATTATATTATCAAAGTCTATTGCGCGACTTTCTAATAATCCCATTACCTGAAGACCTTCAAGTGGCTCTCCATAAAATGAAAGTTTTTCACTTCTATTAATAAGATTGAATAAGTTTCGAATTCCTTCAATGTTTTCTATATATGGATATTCTTTATTAATTGACTCAATTTTTTTGAGATTGGAGATTATATTATACAAAACTTCAATTTCAAATGTTTTGTTTCCTTCATCAATTAATGTTAAACGCATGGTATCACAAAAACTAGCTAATTGGAGTAAGGTGCTTTCTATATTTACTGCAGAATGATAGAATAATATGTCTAGTAAACCCGCGTTTATGCCGAATACTTCTTCTAGGTTTTTCTTTGTAATAAAAGAAAAGTTATTCTTTGTAAAATGACCAATTATCTGGACTGCATCTATTCCTTTATTCTTAAAGTATTTGACAACCAATACATGTTCTAAAAACGCAAAGAGGTCTTTGAAATAAATCGTATTTTTATTTTGATTGGATTGAAATCGTTTAGAATTGATTTGAATAGTGAAAATAATATCAAGTAATTCTAGGGCTAAAGTATTCGAAAATGAATACCCCATTGTAATATTCATTTTGTCTATTCCAATAGGAATAGCATTTAAAAAAGGTTTTAATAGTTGCTCGTCTGAAAGGATTACAGCACTTTTTGTACCTCCAAACTGAGGGTTACTACTCAGTATTTGAGCAGCAATGTTAACCTGATTCAAATTTGTATTGGCCGGATAGATTGTAACCGTTTTATCTTTAATAGTATTATTAGGAATGTTCTTGAAATTATCTTCATTCCATTTTTTATACTGACGGACAAAATTCCCAGCTTCCTGAATATTGTCATTCATGTAATATTGATCCACATCCCAAAACACTTCTGCTTTATCCAGGTTTTTAAGCCATGCAAATATGGTTTCTTCACTTTTTGAAAGAGCATTAAACCCTATGAAAATAATTTTCTTGTGTGATATGTTTTTTAAATACTTTTCAGGATTATTTGCTACATCTTTATAGATTCTTCCTTTTGTAGAAAACCCTTTCTTTTCTAATCTTGAATTAAAAAGAAGGTATAGTTCTCCTAATTTCCCCCAGAATTCCAAAAATTTCTCTTGACCGGCACTTAACTCATCTGCATTGAAACTCCATGCTTCAATTTCTTTGATGTCTTTTAGGTTTTTAAAAACCAATTCACTAGGTAATAAATACCTGTCTACCTCATTAAAATCCATTAGTACTTGACTGGACCAACTATGAAAGACATCAAAACTACCGGGCTCTTCAAAAAGTTCGCAATAACAGGAAAACAATTCGAAATGAACGGAAATAGGGTCGATGGGTGTTAATTCGTGTAAGTCAATAATATAATCATCAAGACTTTGAATTTGTGGAGCCCAAAATGTTTGTTTAATCTGTTTGGCTAATTCTGTTTTGAAATGCAGACCAGCTCTTCTGGATGGCACAATTACGGCAATGTCCTTTAATTCCTGAACAGAATATTGCGTTAATAATTTTTGCGCTACTTCAGATATAAAAGAGTCCATTCAGCTTAATTATTTTTTATTTTAAAACCGGATCGTACAAATTTGACAAACTCTTTAAATGTTTCTTTTTTTGTAAAAACTTCTTTAATTATTCGTTTTTTTGATGTTGGAATTTCAGGTTTTGGTTCAGGAAGTTCACTTCTTTTTTCTAAAGTAATATCTTTATCCTTTACAACCTTCTCTAAACTATCTGCCTTTTTAAATGCTTTTCCCGCTTTTTTGTTCCAACCTAATTGGTCTTCTAGTAGTCCCATATTATTCCAAGAAATAGCATCTTCAGGGTCTAGTTCTGTACATTTTTTATAATCTAAAATGGCATCTTCTGTCATTCCAAGACTCGCTTTAATGTATGCTCTACTTGAATAACGATAGCTGTAATTCGGCTCTAAATCAACAGCCTTGTTCATATCTATAAGAGAGTCTTCTTTTCTGTCAAGGTGAAACAATACCACGCCACGAGCAGAATATAAATCCGGATCATTTGGAAGGACATCAATTGCTTTTGAGTAAAGTTGAAATGCTTCTTGGTAATCTTCTTCTGCATTACTTTCTTTCGCTTGTGTTATTAAATCTTCTATCGTCATTTTGTGTAATTTTGAGGTATGGATTTTCCTCAATACCGAAAGTACAAAAATATAGAAACCTATTTCAAGATTATCTCGGAAAAGAAGTTTGAAGAACTTTCTTTATTGGGAAACAAATTTGTGAAATATTCAATTGAAGCAAAACAATATCCGGAGATGCTTAGAATTACGGACATGTTGCATTGTGAAGACGGTATTTGGGAGGTTGTAGAGGAGAAGGTTTACTTAAAAAAGGAGACTCACGTTTAGTGATATTTCCCTATTTTGGCTGGTTTGATAAAGTTTTCGGGTACGATTGAGGTAATAACTATACGTTTAAGTTTTGATTGAATGACTCTATTGTCTTATTCGGATATCAGCATAAAATTAAAGTAGTCTTCAATTTTAGATCCGCTGTTTTTTGCAAAATATTTAAACTGCTTGTGCAATGAAATATGATACAATGATACTAAAGTGAAGCAGTCTAAATAACCACCATCCATAGCTTTTCTGGCAAAATCAAATTGTTCATCTTTTGTGTTGGCTAGCATATGTTCCCAGCAATAGGTTTCCAAGTAATGTTGTTTCGTTAATCCATTTTCCTTTATTATGACACCATTATCATCACAAAAAGGTTCAATTTTACTTTTGGCTTCTCTATAAAAGTTCCATGGTGTCATTGATACAGAGCTCTGTTCAATTCCAATTTCATTTAGATCTATATCTCTGGGCATCCAATGTCTATTGAATTTCATTCCTTTTTTGGAACATATGTCACCAATTCTTCGGAACATGTCACTATCAGGAAAAACAATTATTCCTTCAATACAGGAAGCTAATGCTTTGTCCAATTCTTCCAAGTCAATATAAGCATCGGTCAAATATTTTCTAGGTTCTAGCAATGTTGGTTGCTTTTCTAAAGCTTCTTTAAAATACTCTATCGCTTTTGCGGGTCTTCCGTCCGCCCAATGGCAATCTCCAAGGTACATTGATGCTTTGTAATAGCTAGGTTCGTATTCTAACGATTTGTTATAAAGTTCAATAGCTTTTGAGAAATTCCTTTTTTGAAATTCTATTTCAGCACTGTCAAAAGCGTCTTTAGCGTCTTTAGAAATAGCAGTATCTACAGGAGTGTCTACTAAGTAATTCCTGAGGTATACGTTGGAGGTTGTAATGTTCTCAATTAAGCGAGTGCTTTTTGAACATTGATAAATAAAGTCATCAAAGCCAAAATTCCCATTTGAAGATATTGTCAATGTCGATTTTGTTCCATCTTCATTTATAATCTCAGTTTCTTTAAAAAAGCTTATTAAAGAATTCATTGAATTGTAGGTCTCTAAATAATTTTGATAATATATTTCAATATTGATTTCCCATAATTTGTTATTGTTTTTATGTGTTTGCAGAACGGGAGCAAGTTTGTCGATTGCCTTATCGTATTTTTTATCTTTATAAAGCTTAATCGATTTTTCTATAGCTTTACTTTCCTTTTTAGTTATTTGAGAGTAACTCAAGCTGAATGTTAACGCGAGTAGCAAAAGTAAAGTGATTTTCATATTCTAAAATTACTATTTATAATTCTAAAAACTATTTTCCTTAACAGAAAGAATAAATTTTACTAACTTAGAAGCATGTATGATTCCCCCGCAGAAAAACCTTTTAAAATATATCAATCTTCTGCTGGGTCTGGAAAAACCTATACACTTGTAAAAGAATATATTTCGATTGTTCTGAAAAGTGATAATCCGAATAAATTTAGGCAAATATTGGCAATTACATTTACCAATAAAGCAGCTACCGAAATGAAAGAACGCGTATTGCAAGCGTTACTTAAATTATCCAAAGATACAGATGCAGACTTGATGAAAGATTTTGTTGTATCTACCGGCATTAAGAAGCCTGAATTAATCAGTAAATCCCGTAAGGCATATAAGAATATCATTCATCAATATGGAGACTTTAATATTTTAACGATTGATAAATTTGTCCATCGAATTATTCGTTCGTTTGCAAGGGAATTGGATTTAAGCCTCAGTTTTGAAATAGAAACGGATATAGATACTTTTTTACAAAGAAGCATAGGCGTTCTGCTAAATAATATTGGAGCTGATGAGGAACTTACAAGGTATTTAATTCGATTTTCGGAACAATTGATTGAAGAAAGCGGAAAAGGTGACATAGAGAAACAATTGTTGCGTTTAACAAGTATTCTGAAAAATGAAAAAACAAGAATTCCATTAGCAGATTTTGAAAAAAATGACCTTACTTTTTTTTCTGATTTAGGAAAAAAAGTAAAAGAGAATGAGAAGAAGTTAATCCTTGAAATGGGAACTTCGATTTCTAGAATAGTTGAATTATTATCAAGTCAAGGCCTAGAAATTGATTTCTTTAAAGGGAAGATGAGCAGTGGTTGGGGAGCTTTAATCAATAAGTTTTTGACCAAAGATGAATTTATATTAACAGATCCCACTATAAAACAATACCACGAAGAAACTTGGTACACTCCAAAAACAGAAAGTTTAGTTAGCCCCATTATTTCACCTTTACAGGATGAAATGGAAAAATTGATCAAAATCAATTCGGAGTTGAACTTCGCAAAAGAATTCAATAAACAACTAGTAGGCTTTTCATTATTGAATTCGATTCATCAGATATTGTTTAAAGTTAAATCTGAGAACAATATTGTTTTTATAAGCGATTTTAATGAGGTTATTAGCAAAATTGTAATAAATGAACCAGCTCCTTTTATTTACGAAAAAATAGGAGCTCGATATAAAAATTATTTGATAGATGAGTTTCAGGATACGTCTAGTTTGCAATGGACCAATTTAGTTCCGTTGGTTTATGATTCTTTGTCAGAAGGGAATAAAAACTTGATTGTAGGAGATGCAAAACAAGCAATCTATAGATGGCGAAACGGGGATGTACATCAGTTTGTTAACCTCCCAAAGGTTGAGGGAGAGTTTACTTATTTGGATGAAATTAACGCTGTTTTTAATTATTCGGCAACGAGAAATGTATTACAGGATAACCATCGTTCAGCATCGGCTATTGTTCAGTTTAATAACTGGCTATTTGAAGCTTTAGCGGTTGGTGAAAATGAACAGATTCAAAAGATATACAAGGACTCATCACAAAATGTAATTAAAAAACAAACGGGTTTTGTTAATGCTAAAATAATTGGAAAAGACATTGAAAGTGCAGTAGAAATCGTGTCC
>Ga0209630_10004889_pt1 | contig 11553 bp, 9 predicted proteins | sample COG_01_FD_184745 | JGI IMG/M metagenome (GOLD analysis project Ga0209630, IMG submission 184745) | Pelagic Microbial community sample from North Sea - COGITO 998_met_01 (SPAdes) (version 2) | ecosystem: Environmental > Aquatic > Marine > Neritic zone/Coastal water | place: Helgoland, sampling... | reverse complement strand
TTTTCAGTTGTCCATTTTGAGAGCACTAATGAAAGCTTCTTGCGGGATATCTACTTTTCCAAATTGCCTCATCTTCTTTTTTCCTGCCTTTTGTTTGTCTAAAAGCTTTCGTTTGCGGGTTGCATCGCCACCGTAGCATTTAGCAGTCACGTCCTTGCGCATGGCTGATAGAGTTTCTCGCGCAATAACTTTACCCCCAATGGCAGCTTGTATTGGAATTTTAAACATATGACGCGGGATCAGGTCCTTAAGCTTTTCAACCATGGCGCGGCCTCTCATCTCGGCTCTGTCACGGTGCACCATCATTGACAGAGCATCGACGGGCTCATCGTTGACCAAGATCGACATTTTTACCAAGTTATCTTCGCGATAACCAGTCAGTTGATAGTCAAATGAAGCGTAGCCCTTGGTCACAGACTTAAGCCGATCGTAAAAATCAAAGACTACCTCGTTTAATGGTAAGTCATAAACGGTCATTGCCCTTGAGCCAGCATACGTTAAATCCAATTGGAGGCCTCGTCGCTCTTGACAAAGTTTCAGAACGTCGCCGAGGTATTCGTCTGGAACAAGTATTGTTGCTTTTATGCGTGGCTCTTGCAGATGGTCGACAGTAGAGAGGTCGGGCATGTCCGCAGGATTATGCAGTTCGATCATAGTGCCATCGCCCATAAATACTTGATATACCACCGAAGGAGCCGTAGTAATTAACTCGATGTTATATTCTCGTTCGACTCGATCGCGGATGACTTCAAGGTGTAGAAGTCCAAGAAAGCCACAGCGGAAGCCAAAACCAAGGGCAGCAGAGGTTTCCATCTCGAAAGTAAAAGAGGCATCGTTTAGCGCTAACTTGTCGATAGCTTCGCGGAGATCTTCGAATTCTGCCGAATCTACCGGAAAGAGGCCGCAAAAAACCACTGGTTGGGCTGGTTTAAAGCCAGGAAGTGGTTCAACCTCTTTGCGCTCGTGGGTGATGGTATCGCCGACCCTTGTGTCTCGGACTTGTTTAATTGATGCAGTGAGAAATCCAATTTCTCCAGGACCTAGGCTGTCAACCATATCCATTTGAGGGCGAAAAACACCTATTCTATCAACATGGTGGACCGTATTATTTGAGAGAAAACGGACTTTTTCCCCCTTTTTCAAATGACCATCAATTACTCTTATAAGTACAATTACTCCCAAATAACTGTCATACCAGCTGTCGACGAGCATAGCTTTTAGTGGGGCCTCCGGGTTACCAATTGGTGCTGGTAATTGCTGGACAATTGCTTCCAGCGTTTCGTGGATGCCTACCCCGGTCTTTGCTGAGACCTGAATAGCGCCTGAAGCGTCAATTCCAATTACATCCTCAATCTGTTCGGCTACGCGATCACAATCGGCGGCAGGTAAATCAATCTTATTCAGTATTGGTACGATTTCATGATCTGCATCAATGGCCTGATAAACATTGGCTAAAGTCTGCGCCTCAACTCCTTGAGTGCTGTCGACTACCAAGAGTGAGCCTTCAACAGCTCGCATGGATCTGCTTACCTCATAAGCAAAGTCTACATGGCCAGGCGTATCGATTAGATTAAGTACGTATGCTTCACCATCCTTGGCAGTATAGTCTATGCGGACAGTATTAGCTTTGATGGTTATGCCCCGCTCTCTTTCAATATCCATACTATCGAGCAATTGTTCCTTCATGTCCCTGTCGGCGACCGTGTTAGTTGTCTGAATTAGTCGATCGGCAAGGGTGGATTTCCCGTGGTCGATGTGCGCGACTATGGAAAAATTACGGATATGTGAAAGTGGAGTCATTATGCTGATATGTAGAGGAAATGCTGGCTGGTCAACTCCCCTCGATATCTGCGTTGTGTGATCATTGCTTGCTTTGCTAAGGCTTTAAGGAGGATATAATTTGAAATTGTAAAGTACCAGATTTTTGGCATAAGACAGAGTAAGGCTCCATACAGCATTTTTTTTAACTAAAGCCATTTTTTTCAGTGCTTACTTTCTCTTTGCACTGTTGAATTGCTCTTGTCCTAGCAATCATTCATAATGTTCAAAATGAGTAGTCCATAAGCAGTAAGGAAAACTGCTACATTACCCCAGAGGCCATTAAATGACGCGAGTTATTGTCTGCTTTGCAGCTCTTTTAATACTATTTTCCTGTGGATCTTCTAATTCTTCAAGATCGTCGGGATCAGTTAAGCTTTTTGCGAAAGGCCCAATTTATTCTGCTTGCAAAAGTGCTGGCCGTAAGAAGGCCACTAAACAACGCTGTGGCTGTGTGCAGGCGATTGCTAATAAATCGCTTACAGCAAATGATCAGCGCCGGGGAGCATCTTTTTTTAAGAATCCACAAAAGTCGCAAGAAGTTCGTCAGTCGAGCAGCAACAGGGACAAGCGATTTTGGAAAAGGTGGAAAGAATACAGTAACAACGCGGCAAGGAGTTGTTCTTGAGAAATTTAAGTTTCGGTACTTTTCATCCATGAACTGATGTTCTGAAAGGTACTGTTTGATATGTATCATGCCTTTATTTTAGGTGATGGTTCTATAGGAAAACACCATTATTCTGGCATTTTAAAACAATTGCTATACTGCTCAGAATTTTAATACGGGGTTACCCCAGCGTTCCGTTAAGCGATCAATGATTTGATCACGAGCTGCGCGATAGCTATCAAGCTTTGCCTCTCGGGTTTCACCTAAGCCAGTGGGATCCAAGATTGGCCAGTATTCTACTTCAAGGTGATAAAAACGAGTTAGCTCCAATGCTCTTCTCTGGCTAGCTGGCGAAAGAGCGAGAACTAGGTCAAATGAGCTCAGGTCTTCACCCCATTGTTCCATCTCGTCGAAGCTGCGGGAACGATGACGGCTTAACTCCACTCCCAGCTCGGCACACACTGCTATAGAAAAGCCATCAATTTCCATGTCGTTAGTGACACCGACTGACTGCACATAGGTGCCGGCACCGTAAAACTTTTTCATCATACCTTCCGCTATAGGCGAACGTACGGCGTTGTGGTCACAACAAAATAGCACAGACTGGGGGAGGACTTGTCTCATCTATCCGCCGAAATGAAGAACACAAATCAAAGTAAACAAACGGCGAGCAGTGTCTTTGTCTACTGTCACCTTGCCTTCTAATCGTTCTTGAAGCACTCGGCTGCCTTCATTGTGAATGCCACGGCGTGCCATATCTATTGTTTCGATTTGGCTTGGTGGTAATTTCTTGACGGCATCAAAATAGCTTTCGCAGATTTGAAAATAGTCTTTCACGACCTGTCGAAATGGACCCAGTGATAAATGAAACTCTGCTGTGGGCCCACTTGATTCGGTTGAAACCTTGAAAACAAGCCGCTTTTCGCGGATTGATAGTCCAACGTGGTAGGGACCATCGGGAATTGAACGCTTTTCACTGTTGGGCAGGATAAAAACATTGCGTTCCAGAAGATCAAAAACAGCAACCTGGCGTTCTTGATCAATCTCAGGGGTTGGCGGCGGTAAGTTAGCGTCGTCCAATGTAATATTAATGATACGAGTCATTCATATGATACTTTTAGTCAATTGATCTGAGCGTGGGTATAGCAGCTTTGAGCTTGGAGCAATGCTCATGTTTTTTTATAACTATTCTGTATTTATTTTGACGCTTCATTTATTTATTGTTGGTTCACCTAATCGAAATATTCTTAGAAGTGTCCTTTAGCCAATAAATCATAGTATTATTCATTGAGCTTGTGTAGTCGTGCAGTGACAGAGAGGCAGTGTGCTTGCAGGCTTTCGGAAGTGGCTAAAATTTCGGCATTTTCCCCAATAGCGAGCAGGGCTTTTGGGGTCATTTGTGTGAGTGTGGTTCGTTTCACGAAATCCATGACAGACAGGCCTGACGAAAATCGTGCGGAGCGCGCGGTGGGTAGGACGTGATTGGTTCCGCCAATATAGTCACCAATGGCCTCTGGGGTCCATTTTCCTAAAAAAATTGATCCTGCATGGGTGATTTTTTTAGATAATTCGTGTGGGTTAGTAACACAAAGTTCAAGGTGTTCTGGTGCAATTCTGTCTGTCAGACTTGCGGCTACTTTTAAGTTGGGAACAATAATTATAGCACCGTAGTTACTCCAGCTTTTACCGGCTATTTCACGTCGCTCCAATTTTTTTAGTTGCGCATCGACCGCTGCAGCAACTTTTTCAGCAAGTGCAGCGTCTGTTGTGATCAAAAGCGATTGTGCGTTTTCATCGTGTTCTGCCTGGCTGAGTAGGTCGAGTGCAATCCAGTCCGGATTATTGTCACTATCTGCAATTATCAAAATTTCTGATGGGCCGGCAATCATGTCAATTCCAACCTTGCCAAAGACGCGTCGCTTAGCCGCCGCCACAAAGGCATTTCCAGGACCAGTGATTTTGTCGACAGGCGCAATGGTTTCGGTGCCATAAGCGAGTGCTGCGATAGCCTGCGCGCCACCAATACGGTAGATTTTGTCAACGCCGGAAAGTTTTGCGGCCAGTAAAACTAGCGGATTCAGTACACCATCTGGTGTAGGTACAGTTACCGTTAAGTGTTTGACACCCGCCACCTTGGCAGGAATTGCATTCATAAGGACTGACGATGGATAGCTTGCCAATCCACCTGGCACGTAAAGCCCCGCTTTTGAGATTGGCGTCCATCGCCAGCCTAATGAAGCGCCAACCTCATCAGTCCATTCTAAATCTTGGGGTATTTGGCGTTTGTGATACGAAGTGATGCGCTTTGCTGCTAATTCTATTGCCATGCGGTCTTTGGGTGCAACTTGTGAAATAGCTTTATCAACGTCTCTTGATGCAATTTGGATAGTTTCAGGTGTGAGCGTGACGCGGTCAAATTTTTGTGTCAATTCTATTAAAGCTGTATCACCCCTGCCACGCACGTCAGTTATGATATCTGCTACGATTGCGTCAACGTCTGGGCTGTCTTCGCGCTTGGCTGTGAGCAGCGCGTGGAAGTGAGCCTCAAATTCTGGAGAATTGAAATTTAAAAATTGAGGCATATTGTCGTCCTTTGATTTTTTCATCAGGGCATAATGGGCAGTGAAGCTGGCCTCAAGATTAAGCCGCCTTAGTATATCACTATTTCATCATCTTGTGATTTTTAAGATTTGGTTGGAAGTAATGTGCTGCCACTTGCTCCATTTACTATGAGGCCATTTGATTCGCAGTCGGACAATTTTTTGGTCGCCTAATCCAAAATGCTGAGGTACCGCTGTGCCTCCTGCATGTCCTCCACCAACCGTGATTTCACGTGATTGTATGGACTTAGTATTATCTACTTCAATCCACGCCCCAACTGCTTGTGTGTTAGCTCCTTCCTGATGAAGCGATATACCTAGCCAGTTTTTGGAAGTTGGTGTAGTATTTTGCCAGATTTGAAGTGGCGCGCGACGATTTACCACCGCCAAATCCAGAAGGCCGTCATTATTTAGGTCGACTAATGCCGCACCGCGGCCGCGGTGGAATGAGGCGACCCCAGCCACATCGCCCCTTTCCACGAAACTGCCATCGACTTGACCTATTAAAAGGTTGTTTGGGTCTTTTATGGCGTTACCGGGCATTTGCTGTACGTTGCCCTTTGCTATAAAAATATCATCGTATCCATCATTTTGGATGTCTCCAAAGGCAATATGCCAGCCCGTTGAGGGTCGTCCGTCATCTCCAATATAAGGACGTTGGGCTGCCGTACCACGCGCAAAAGGAACGTCTTTATATGTTGGTCCTTCACCAACCTGTTCCATTAGTCGTTGATCTCCCATGGAACTAAGGAAGACCTCGTCCCTACCGTCTCGGTCCAGATCTCGCGTGGCAATACCCATTCCCCAAAGCATATGGCGCTTCCAGCCTTCTGTTTCGCTATAAAGTTTAGGCGGGTTAGCCATTTTCCAAAGCTGTTCCTCTCCTTTGTGAACATAATAATGTCGATCATTGGAAATACGCAGGTCGGCCGAACCTTTACGTGCCCAGTCAGTGAAGAGCATTGATAACGCACAGTATCCTGGATTTAACTTAATCAGGCTATAACCTGATGCGGTAGGTCTCATAATTATGTTTGTATCGCAAGCTTCGAAAGGACCTTCGGCGTTCGCTTGGTCAACGTAATGACCAAAAGCGAAAGTAGGTTTAATCTGGTTGGCTTCCCATGTCGCGGAAAAGGCAGTTGACCAATGGTCGCCAATTTCAAGGGGAGCAGGAGAAAAAGTGCAATCACCTGCACCGTGCAGTAAAATATCGGAACCGACACGCAGCACCATGAGATCGAGCAGGCCGTCATTGTTTGCATCTATTGGGTAGACACCTGTCGTTCCTTTTAAATCGAGATTTTTAGGTGTTGCTGCGACAAACGAAACTTCCCCAGCAACTCTGGAGGTATTGCGCAATAAAATCGGAAGATTTGTTCCACCGGCCGCTACTAAATCAGGTTTTGAATCGCCATTGCAGTCGAAAACTGCAACGCCGCCACCAACAAAATGTTCCCATCCACCATCGTAAACATGATTTGGAACGTCTACTGGTATAAATTGGGGAAGCTCTGCAAGTGCAGATTGTGCCAGCGATGAAGAGATCAAAAATACAGCGATTAATAACGATCTAACAAGCATTTTTTGGCTTTCATCTTTATGATGGATTGTTAGCAAAATCTATATGCGTTTGGTACCTTCAAGAGCTTCAACTGCAGTATCTTGAACAAAGTTCAGAGCGTAGGCAGCAGCGCCGCGGGCCCACATTAAATTATCCCATTTGTGTACAACAACATCTGGTGCGGGTTTGTCGACTTTTACTATTGATTTTTGCATTTCGTCTATCACCGCATCGGCGTATAAATGGTCAAATTGTATTTGTTCACCTGCTAGTATGATCAATTCTGGATCAAAAATATTGACCAGATTTGCTAGTCCCATTGCGAACACTCGACCAGCGCGTTCGATTACTGAATTTGCTGTTGTGTTTCCGGCGCGAGCGGCTTCTAAAATGGCAGTGACTGACTGTGATGTTGAAGAGTACAGGCTTAAATTAATAATGCTATTTGCTTCTCGTACAAGTGCATAATCTGCGACATAAGCTTCCAAACATCCGCGTTGACCACAGCGGCAAAGTGCTCCTTCCAGTTGAACCTTAATATGGCCAAACTCGGCTCCACAACCGCGCGTACCACGATAGATTTGTCCATCAAGAACTATGCCCATGCCAACACCACTCTCAATAGTGATTACAATAAAATCTGAGTAATCTTTACCAATGCCAAATACCAATTCGGCCATTGCCACAAGGTTTGCATCGTTATCAACGTAAGTTGGCGTCCCCAGACATGTCGATAAAATTTCACCAAAGGGTACATTGCGCTGATTTAACGAAGGCGACCAATAGACTAGGCTATCATTGGCATCGACAACTCCAGATATTCCAACACCGACTCCTGAAATATCATCCAGTTTGCGGCCAAGATTTGATGCTAAGGCTTTCAATCCTATCGCAATCTCAGTGGCTAAAGCATCAGGCGTTTGGCAAGCAAATGGCATATTGCGTTCATGGTTGGCCATGTATGCCCCATTAAAGTCCATTAATACAAATGAAATTGATGAGTCAGAAACTTTAATACCAGCTATAAGGTGAGCGCTTCCAGCAATTCTTAAATCTATGCGGGGACGACCACGGGTAGGTCCATTTCGCTGAAATTCGTGGGGCACCTCTTCGATTAACCCGCCTTGTAAAAGATCGGCAGTTACAGATGTTACAGTCGCTCTACTGATTCCTGTCCGTTCCGCTAAATCAATGCGGGGTAGGGGGCCATGTTGTGAAATTTCTCGCAACATTAACCTCCTACTTTCCACCTTTTGGTGTCCGAAGGACATGATATATCTCTCTTTTGTTCTTTAATTAGTATAATAATATTTACGCTACAATAAATGAATTTTATGCGAATTTTACAATTGTTATATTTAATTTACTTCTCAAATTAAATAAGCTATCTCACTGGGACCGTAATAAAATCATTTAGAATACGGTTGGTAGTCTTTGGGAGGACACACATGAAACGACGCACTTTAATTGCAGCTCTGACAGCTGCGACAATATTTTCCACACCAGCTTTTGCAGATGGTGTTACCGTTGGCGTTAGTTGGTCTAACTTTCAAGAGGAGCGATGGAAAACTGATGAAGCGGCTATTAAAGCCAAGCTTGAAGAGCTAGGAGCAACATATATCTCATCTGATGCGCAGGCTTCGGCATCAAAGCAACTTACTGATGTTGAGGCTCTAATCGCCCAAGGAGCTGACGCTCTAATTATTCTAGCTATGGATAAAGACGCTATTGGCCCTGCAGTGGATCAAGCTGAAGCGGAAGGTATTCCAGTGGTTGGTTATGATCGTTTAATAGAAGATAACCGTACGTTTTACCTAACTTTTGACAACAAAGGTGTTGGACGGATTATTGCACAGGCAGTGACTGCGGCGCAGCCAGAAGGTAATTTTGCTATTATCAAAGGTGACAAGGGCGACCCCAATGCAGGCTTTCTTCTAGAAGGAATGATGGAGGTAATCGGTGATGATGTTGAGTCAGGAAAAATCAAAATTGTTGGGGAAGCTTTTACTGACGGTTGGAAGCCAGACAACGCTCAGAAAAATATGGAGCAGATTTTGACAGCTGCTAACAATAATATCGATGCTGTCTTAGCCCAGAATGATGGTATGGCGGGTGGCGCAATCGCAGCATTGCAGGCTCAGGGACTGGCTGTTCCAGTAGGTGGGCAAGACGGTGACCATGCCGCTTTGAATCGTGTCGCACGTGGTGAGCAAACTGTATCGGTTTGGAAAAACTCTTTGGATTTGGGAAGCAAGGCGGCTGAGATTGCTGTCGCCCTGGCCAATGGTACGGCGTTAGCCGATATTGTCGATGCTGAGCAGTGGTCAGGTGGTGCAAATGGGGTAGAGATGAATGCAATTTTTCTCGACCCTACACCTGTAACTCAGGATAATATCAGTGCGGTTATCGATGCAGGTCACATTGCTAAAGAAAAAGTATGTGCGGGTGCCGCTGCCGGTGTAAAAGGCTGTTAAAACTATACTAATAATTTTGCACTGGCGACATTTTTGCCAGTGCCTTCTAAAGTTTCTCATATCACCTGTACAACCTTGTCCAAGATTTTCTTGCGGCCACTGTTGTCCTAATATTTGGGGTTCCGTGATGACAAATACTTTGAACACTGGTGGTTCCGATGCTCCAGTAAAAAAAAGCCATATGAACCGTTTTATTCAATCGACTGAACTGGATACCCGACTTTTAGGAATGTTGGGAGCATTAGCTCTAATTTGGTTCGGATTTCATATTTATGGCGCTGTGGTGAACGGTTTTGGTGCCTTCTTGACGCCTCGTAACTTATGGAATCTTAGCGTTCAAACATCCTCAATAGGAATTATGGCCTGCGGCATGGTTTTGGTGATTATTACCCGCCATATTGATCTTTCTGTTGGCTCAGTTCTGGGCTTTTGCGCTATCGTTATGGGGGTTACACAAGTTTGGATATTACCGGAACTCATAGGATTTGAACACTGGTCCATATGGATCATCACAGTAATTGTTGGACTAATTGCAGGTACTCTGATTGGTGGATTACATGGGTATTTGATCGCGTATCATTCAATTCCAGCCTTCATAGTTACACTTGGCGGATTATTGGCGTGGCGAGGTGCAGCATTTTTAGTTGCGCGCGGTGAAACAATTTCTCCAGTCGATAGTACATTTCGTCTGTTGGGTGGTACAGCTGATGGTGCGATTGGCTCTACAGGTTCTTGGGTTGTCGGTTTAGTTGGCGTTACTACTGTGATTGTGTCGGTTTCATTGGATCGTCGTAAAAGAAAAACCCATGGTTTTGCGCTACGGCCTGTCTGGGCAGACTGGTTCATTGCTGTCGTTGGCTCTGCTGCACTTATCGGCGCAGTCATCTTAGTTAATTCATATTATTGGCCTCGTGGTATTGTGCGCAAATTCGCAGATGAGAATAATATTGTTATTCCGGATGCGGGTCTTTTTATTAGCTATGGGTTTGCCATACCTGTTCTTATTCTTGTCACAGTGGGAATAATCATGTCTCTAGTAATGTCGCGGACCCGTTTTGGCCGTTATGTTTACGCTATTGGTGGTAATCCTGAAGCGGCCGCGCTTGCGGGCATTAACACTAAGTGGATGACTGTGAAAATTTTTGGCTTAATGGGGCTTCTTACGGGCCTTTCCGCTGCTGTGGCCTCAGCGCGTTTAGGTTCGGCTACTAATGCGCTGGGTACGTTGGATGAACTTTATGTAATCGCTGCAGCAGTTATTGGTGGAACATCATTAGCGGGTGGTGTTGGCACGATTTATGGTGCCATACTTGGTGCCGTGGTTATGCAATCACTTCAGACTGGTATGGTTTTAATTGGCTTTGATGCAGCAATTCAACAAATTGTGGTTGGCTCTGTACTCGTATTGGCTGTTTACCTAGATAATCTTTATCGGAGGACTGCAAAATGAATGATAAAGATAAGATTGATTGCGCGATAAAACCGCTTGTCGACATGCGTAACATCTGCATCTCATTTGGTGGCGTTCATGCTGTGGATCATGTGTCGGTTGACCTCTACCCTGGTGAAGTTGTGGGCCTTTTAGGTCATAATGGCGCGGGTAAATCTACTCTTATCAAAATTTTGTCGGGTGCATATGCTATGGATTCAGGCGAAATTTATGTGAATGGTGAGAAAGCAAATATTAACAATCCACGCGATGCTAGGTCATATAATATTGAGACTATTTATCAGACTCTTGCTTTAGCTGACAACCTGGATGCAGCTTCAAATTTATTCTTGGGACGTGAATTGGTATCCCCAATTGGATTTGTTGACGATGATGCTATGGAAGCTGAAACTCGCAAAATTATGGGGCGCCTTAATCCAAATTTCCATAAGTTTAAAGATCCGGTAAGCGCGTTGTCCGGCGGGCAGCGTCAATCGGTTGCTATTGCCCGTGCGGTCTACTTTAACGCAAGAATTCTGATAATGGATGAACCTACTGCTGCACTTGGCCCGCATGAGACCCAAATGGTTTCAGAATTAATTGCGCAATTAAAAGCGGAAGGTATTGGTATTTTTCTTATTAGCCATGATATTCATGACGTTATGGAATTATGTGATAGGGCGTCGGTTATGAAAAATGGTCAGTTAGTAGGAACGGTAGATATTGGTGATGTGACGGACGATGACCTGCTCGGCATGATTATTTTGGGCAAACACCCAGACGAGCAATAAATGGTAGAAAGCTTGTATCTGGTCGCTGATGTAGGCGGAACTAACTGCCGCCTCGCATTAGCTGATGTTAATGGAGTGCGTACGGACACTATAAATCGTTTCCAAAACAAAAAATATGCAAGTTTTTCTGATATTGTACGTGTTTTTCTGTGTGATAAACCTAAAACTAATGCCGCGGTGGTTGCAATCGCCGGACCGGTAGATAGCGGTTGTGGGCAGTTAACTAATTGGGACTGGTATTTTAACGCTGAAGATCTTGCGCATGACTTG
>Ga0209630_10004888_pt1 | contig 11555 bp, 10 predicted proteins | sample COG_01_FD_184745 | JGI IMG/M metagenome (GOLD analysis project Ga0209630, IMG submission 184745) | Pelagic Microbial community sample from North Sea - COGITO 998_met_01 (SPAdes) (version 2) | ecosystem: Environmental > Aquatic > Marine > Neritic zone/Coastal water | place: Helgoland, sampling... | reverse complement strand
GTGGTGGAACTTGTGTTCAAGAAATAGGTATGCATCCAGCAAATATTCAATATGAGGGAAACAGATTAATTGCATTTACAGCTGACTTGTTTCATCAAGGTATGCCAGTGAGTAGAGAATGTTATCAATTAAGAACTTGTATCGTATTTAAAACAACATGGAAAGATAAAACTAAATCTAAATGGTATAATAAAAATAAAAATCTAAAACCAGAAGATGTGAAAGTAGATATCGAGTAATGATGAACTACTACAAATTTATTGGACATTATAAAAATATAGTTAGTCAAGAATTATGTAATGCTATAATTGAAGAAGACTTTGATTACAACGAATCTACATACTCTACTCATGAAGGCCAGTCACCAGATTGGAAAAAAAATAAAAGAGTTAAAATGGATGAGATATGGATTCGTAAGGACAATGTTTACTACAATGAGTTAAATCATGCTGTTACTGATGTGGCAGAAAGATACTCAGAAGAAGTTAAAACAAATAAAAGAAATTTTGTAGCACATAAGACAACAGACTTTAGAGTTAACAAATATGAAAAAGGTGGATACATGAGTTTACATTGTGATAATATACATCATAGTCATGGTCAACAATATGGATTTCCACAAGCTTCAGTTTTATTATTTTTAAATGATGATTATAAGGGTGGTGAATTTGTTGTGTCAGAACTACAATTAAATATAAAAAAAGGTGATGCAATTATTTTTCCTTCAAACTTTATGTTTCCACATGAAGTTAAAGAAGTAACAAAAGGAACACGCTGGAGTATAGTATCATGGTTGATGTAACACAACACAAAGTATTTCCTACTTTAATAAATGAATTTCAATTTGATATGGATACACAAGAACATGATTTAGTTATTGATGAACTCAATGATATGGAAAAGTATAAAGAAAATAATCTTATTACTCAAACCACAGATGACTTGTCCAAACATATACCAAAGTTTACAAAACAAATTTTTGATATAACAGAACACATATGTCAAAAGTATTCATACTTATATGATAGATTAGAATTTACAGGTATGTGGGCAAACAAATTAATTAAGGGTGAAGTACATCCACCACATACACATTCAAATAATATTTTTTCTGGTGTATATTATTTAGAGGGTGGTTCACAAATACAATTTTTTGACCCAAGACCACAAGCAAGTGTATTGCATCCTAATTTAAAATATACTACATTTGATAACTCTAGTATGATAGGATTTGATGCATCAAAAGGACATGGATTAATTTTTCCTAGTTGGTTACAACATTGGGTATCAACAACAGATACAACCAGAATTAGTATATCATGGAATGTATTATTAAGAGGTGACTATGGACAACCAAACACATTACAAAATTCACATATCTAAACTCAACGAAGTTTATTTAAAAGTGGAATGTGATAACTCTGGTATCTGTTATGAGTTAGTACAGTACTTTACTTTTGAAGTGCCTGGGCATAAATTCATGCCAGCATTTAGAAATAAAATGTGGGATGGTAAGATAAGATTATTCTCAGATAAGACAGGTAAAATATATGTAGGTTTATTATCTTACATCAAAGAGTTTTGTGAAAGAAATGAAATAGAATATGTTATCGCTGATGATGTTGATGATACAGATAATTTAGATATAGAAAAAGTAAAAGACTTTGTTAAATCTCTTAAACCAAAATCAAAAGGAAAAGAATTAGAAGTTAGAGATTATCAGCTTGATGCTATACAATGTGCATTAAGTAATCACAGAGGTATGTTAGTATCACCTACAGCGAGTGGAAAGTCATTAATCATATATGCACTTATAAGATTCTATCATTATTTACTAAAAGATAAGAAGATATTAATACTAGTGCCAACTACATCATTAGTAGAACAGATGTATTCAGATTTTATTGACTATGGTTGGAATGATAAATACTTACATAGAATATATCAAGGTCATGAGAAAGACACAGATAAACCTGTAATCATTTCAACATGGCAGTCACTCTATAAGTTAGATAAAAAATATTTTGAAAATTTTGGATGTGTTGTTGGAGATGAGGCACATCTATTTAAATCTAAGTCATTGACTACAATCATGACTAAACTAATTAACTGTAAATATCGTTTTGGTATGACAGGCACTTTAGATGGCACACAGACACATAGATTAGTTTTAGAGGGATTATTTGGCAAGGTAGAAAAAGTAACATCCACAAAAGAGTTAATGGATAAAGATACTTTAGCTAGTCTTAAAATTAAGTGTCTAGTGCTAAAACATAAAGAAAATGAATGTAAAGAAGTAAAGGACTTAAAGTATAGTGAGGAACTACAGTATATAGTCGCTCACAAGACTCGTAACACCTTTATTTCAAGACTTTGTGATAAATTGAATGGTAATACACTCTGTTTATATCAACTAGTCGAAAAACATGGTTTGGTGTTGTACAATCTAATGAAAGACTTTGATAGAAAAGTATTCTTTATACATGGTGGAACAGACACAGAAACAAGAGAAAAAATTAGAGCAATAACGGAGAAAGAAACAAATGCAATCATTGTCGCATCGTATGGTACATTTAGTACTGGTATTAATATTAGGAACTTACATAACATCGTGTTCGCAAGTCCATCTAAGAGTAGAATACGAGTGCTCCAAAGTATCGGCCGTGGGTTGCGAAAATCAGATAAAGGGAATATACAAACAACGCTTTTAGATATTGCTGATGATTTTACATATAAAGATAAAAAGAATTTTACTTTAAATCACTTTCTAGAACGAATAAATATATACAACGAAGAAGAATTTGATTACGAAATAGATAGGATAAGGATATGACAGACAACACTACTAGAGTAATAAAATTGGCAAATGGTGAGAGTATCGTTTGTACTTGTATACCCACACGAACAGATGAAGCTTCTACTAAACTACATGTACTACATCCATTAAAAATGGAATTAAAAAATAGAATCACCAAGAAAGGTGTTGTTGAGGCGTTATCTTTATCTCGTTGGTTACAACCTTTTACAGAATCAGATGAATTTGATATTGAGAAATCAACAATCATAACAATCACACAAGCATCATATGCTTTAAATAATTACTATCAATTTATGTTAGATTCTTATAGTGCAGCTGATGCCGAAACAAATGAACCTATTATGCAACCCAAGAAAGAAGAAATATACGAAGAAGAAGATGAATTAGATAATTCAGAGGAAGTAAGACAAATGTATAATGAATATGTTTCAGTATTAAATAGCGATAATAAAGAAAAAGAAATGGTACAAGAGGAAATGTCAGAAGAAGAATTAAATGATTTACCTATTTCAAATACTAAACATTAACATCCCTTTAGTACTATAGTATTATCTCGGCGGGAACATACCGATTATAAAGGATAAAACAACTATTGTCAAGTTAATTTTACAAATAAATTTAATTAAATAAAATACAAATAAACATTGACAAAACATGTTCAATTTAGTATTATAACATCATGACTACAACAAAGAAAAAAGGCGTACATTACATAGACAATAAAGAGTTTCATGCAGCTATGATTGCATGGAAAGAATTGTGCAAAGAGGCAGAAGAAGCTGGAGAAGAAAAACCTCAAGTAACGAATTACATAGGTGAGTGTTTTTTAAAGATTGCAAATGGATTATCATACAGACCTAACTTTATTAATTATACTTATCGTTCTGAAATGGTTTCTGATGGTATAGAAAACTGTTTACAATATATACATAACTTTGACCCAGATAAGTCAAAGAATCCTTTTGCATATTTTACACAAATTATATACTATGCATTTTTAAGAAGAATTCAAAAAGAAAAGAAACAAACTCATATCAAAAATAAAATGATTGAGAAACAACAATATGAAACCTATACTGTGAATGAAGGCGATGATACAGTTTATGATGTAAGAGGTTTTGACCCAGACATTATGTTGCCTGATGAAGATGTATATAAAGTAAAGAAAAAAGAAAAGACAACAACACCAGAGGGGTTAGAAACCTTTATGGAAACTTCTGAAACCGATACAGAAACTACTTAATGAAAATAGCAATAATTACTGATACTCATTTCGGTGCAAGAAATGATAATGTGAATTTTAATGAATACTTCTATCAATTTTATGAGGGAGTGTTCTTTCCATATTTACAACAAAACAATATTAAAACAGTATTACATTTAGGTGATTGTTTTGATAGGCGTAAGTATGTTTCATATAAAACAGCAAAAGATTTTAGAGAGAGATTTATATTACCATTTAATGTATTAGGAATAGACTTACATATGTTGGTTGGTAATCATGATATCTATTATAAGAATACAAGTGAAGTAAATTCTCTTACCGAATTACTAGGTGGTAAACATAATAACATACACATCTATGATGAAGCAACAGAAGTAGAATTTGATGGTTTACCAATATTACTTATGCCATGGATTACACAGTCAAATCAAATCTATGCAGAGGGTATGATTGATGAAACTAAAGCTGATGTATGTATGGGTCATCTAGAAATAAATGGTTTTCAAATGAACAAGAATGTTATCGTATCACAAGGTGGTCGTGAAAAAGAATTCTTTAGAAAGTTTGACACAGTTATGAGTGGACATTTTCATCACAAGTCAGATGATGGTCAAATCTATTATCTTGGCACACCATACGAATTGTATTGGAATGACTGGGAAGATAAAAAAGGATTTCATATTTACGATACAGAAACAAGAGAGTTAGAAAGAATAATCAATCCATATACGATATATGAAAAGATATATTATGATGATTCAAAAGAAAACTATAAAGAACATGATACATCAAAGTATCAAAACAAATATGTAAAACTCATTGTAGTAGTTAAAAAAGATTTATATCAGTTTGACCAATTCCTAGACAAGTTATATTCGGCAGATGCTTTTGATATAAAAATTGTCGAAGATTTTTCAGACTTAGATGCAAGTTCAGTATCAGATGATATTGTAGAAAATACAGAGGACACAGTAACACTACTAAACAAATACATTGATGATTTACCTATTGACTTAGAAAAAGATAGATTAAAGAATCAAATGAAATCTTTATATACAGAGGCACAAGACTTAGACTTAGAATGATTATATTTGAAAAGGTTCGTTGGAAAAACTTTCTTTCCACAGGAAACCAATTTACAGAAATAGATTTGAATCGTAATGAAACTACACTTATCATAGGTGAGAATGGTGCTGGTAAATCAACAGTACTTGATGCATTATGTTTCGCATTGTTTGGAAAACCATTTCGTACAATAAGTAAATCTCAATTAGTCAATACAGTTAATGCTATGGAAACTGTAGTGGAGATTGAATTTAGTATTGCAAGTAGAAAGTATAAAGTCATTCGTAGTATCAAACCAAATAAGTTTGAGATATGGCAAAATGGTGTCATGTTAAATCAAGAAGCTAATAATCGTGATTATCAAAAGATACTGGAACAACAAATACTAAAACTAAACTATCGTTCATTTACACAAGTTGTAATATTAGGCAGTTCAACCTTTGTACCATTTATGCAATTAAAGGCAAAATTTAGGAGAGAGGTTGTTGAAGACTTATTAGATATTAAAATATTTTCAACAATGAATATATTGTTAAAACAAAGATTAAAAGATTTAGTTGCAGAATTACAAGAAGTAGAATATAATTATAAGTTATCTGGTGAAAAAATAACTATGCAAGAAGCTTATATTAAAGAAACTAATTCTAACAAAGATTCAATAATAGAATCAAAACAAAATGATTATCATTCCAATTCAGTATCATTAGATGAAAAGATAAATGATAAGAAAGTATTAGAAGAAACTCAGAAAACACTATTTGAATCAGTTAAAGACCAAATCAATGTAGAATCTAAAGATGTTAAATTAAAAGATATACGCTCTACACTTATAGAGAAAAAGAAAGAAAAGGATACCATGATTAAGTTCTTATCAGAGAATGAAGATTGTCCTGCTTGTGAACAACATATAGACAAAGACTTTAAAAATAAAATGATAGATATTAAAAAGGTTGAATCAAATGATATTTTAGATGGTCTATACAAAATGGAATCTGAATTAGATAAAACAAAAAATAGATTAGATGAGATAAGTGGAATTACAAATAAGATACAGGATAACTCAATACAGATTGCACAGTTAAATACATCTATAAAAGAATTAGAAAAATTTCAAGAAAGATTATCTAATGAAATTACAGAATTAGAAAAGAGTGCTGTAAATAATTCAGATAAAGAAAAACTAAAAGTATTGAAAGAAGAATTTGATGGTATAGAAAAGAACAGAAAAGATTTAAAAGAGGAAAAGGTTTACAAAGAAGCATCAAGGGCTATGTTACAAGACACAGGTATTAAGACTAAAATTATTAAACAGTATCTACCTATCATGAATCAGTTGATTAATAAGTATCTGGCATCTATGGAATTCTATGTTAACTTTAGTTTAGATGAAAACTTTGATGAAACAATTAAATCAAGATTTCGTGATAACTTTAATTATGCCTCATTTAGTGAGGGTGAAAAAATGAGAATAGATTTGGCATTATTGTTTACATGGAGAGCAATTGCTAAAATGAAAAACAGTACAAATACAAATTTATTAATACTAGATGAGATATTTGATAGTTCGTTAGATAGTGCTGGAACAGATGAGTTTCTAAAAATACTAAACACACTAGAGGGTGAGAATGTATTTGTAATCAGTCATAAACAAGATGTATTGGTGGACAAGTTTAAACACACACTTAAATTTGAGAAGAATAAAAACTTTAGTAAAATGGTGGTAGCATGAGTGAAGTATCAAAATTATTAGAACCCAACAATCTTATATTAAGAACCCATATGGAAACTGTAAGTAAAGATTGTGATAGAGAAAAAGTCAGACAAGACTTAATAGACTCTATGGAACATTATCAAGGTGTTGGTTTATCTGCCAATCAAATAGGTATTGCAGAAAGAGTCTTTATCATGTATGAAGATATCAATACTAGAAAAATACTTACATGTTTTAATCCCAAGATAGTAGAAACATCAAAAGAAGAAGTATCTATAGATGAGGGCTGTCTTACCTATCCTGGCATATGGTTAAAAGTTAAAAGACCGATTGCAATCAAAGTTGAGTTCGAAGATGAAAAGGGTGAAAAACATGAGAGAACATTTGATGGATTATCATCTAGAATATTCCAACATGAATATGACCACATGGAAGGCACAGACTTTACACAAAAGGTATCCAGATTAAAAATAGAAAGAGCAATGAAAAAACTCAACAAAACAGTCAGAAAACTACAAAAGTCTAAATGAGAATAATTCTCATTAACAGATGATTTATCCCATATTGTACAATATTTGTACAGCATCAATCTAAATTATTTTACAAATCCTTTATAAATCAATAACTTATAGACTTGACAATACCTGTTAGGGCTGTTATAATGGTGTTGTAAATTAAATTGAGAGAGTAAATTTATGACAAGAAAAATTTCCCAAAATATTAAACTAGAATCTGTAAAGGATAAATCGACCTTAGTCAAATTATTGGCAGAGGAAGATGTTACTGTTACATATCAGAAAGCACAGACTGCTAGTTTTAATCCTGTGACTAGACAGGTTATCTTACCTATATGGAAAGATAAATCAGAATCGGTTATGGATATGATGTCACTTCATGAAGTGGGTCATGCCTTATATACACCAGCATCTTTATTAGAAGATGGTCATAAAAAACAAGTTAAACATTCTTTCTTAAATGTTTTAGAAGATGTTAGAATTGAAAAGATGATTCAAGATAAGTATCTTGGGTCAGTAAAAGTTTTCAAAACTGCTTATACAGAATTATTAAAAAAAGACTTTTTCGGTGTTAATGGAAAAGACTTATCTAAACTTAATTTAATTGATAGAATTAATCTGCATTATAAGAATGTACCAAATGTGCCATTCGATAATGATGAATTAGAATGGGTTGATAAAGCAAATCAAACTAAAACACCTGAAGATGTTTTAAATCTTGCTATTGAATTACAAAAATGGATGTATGCAAATCAGAAACAAACTGAATCAGATGATATGTTTAAATTAGATATTGAAATGCCTGATGAAAAATCAGAAGATAAATCTGAGGGTGGAAATTCTGAATCAGATGATTCTAATAGTTCAGAAGATGGCGACCAAGAATCAGAAGATACTAATGGTAGTGGTGATTCAGATTCAGATGATGAAAAAGATTCAGATGATAAATCAGAGAATGGTAAATCTTCTGATGATAAAGAATCAGATGAAAAAGAAAATGCAGAAACTGCTAGTTATGGTAAAGGTACTGGCCATGATGATTCAGATTTTAATGGTATCGAAGCAAGGACTGATGAAAACTATCAGAAAAAACAATACGATTCAGTTGACAACGATGCCAAGGGAATTGAATACTTAAATATACCTAAAGTAAATTTAAAAGAAATCATTGTTGACTACAAAAGAGTTAATAAAGAATTGACAGAATATTATAATGAAAAAGTTAAAGGTAGAGAATCAAATCAAAAATTCATGGACTACATTAAAAAAGATATTGTTAAATTCAAAAAAGAGCAATCACAAACTATATCATATATGGTTAAAGAATTTGAAATGAGGAAATCTGCTGACTTATATAAAAGGTCTACTGTTGCAAAAACTGGACAGTTAAACATGAATACACTACATAGTTATTCTTATAATGAGGATATATTCTTAAAAATGAATGTTGAACCAGGCGCTACAAATCATGGACTAGTTATGTTCGTGGATTGGTCAGGTTCTATGTTTGATAACTTTTACAATACAATCAAACAGACTTTAAATTTAGTTTGGTTTTGTGAGAGAGTAAATATTCCTTTTGAAGTTTATGGATTTACAAATGGTTATGGTAGAGATAGAGGAGATTCTAACAAACATATTCATGCTCAAAAAAGAAAACAAGATGATATGATAATTAATGAATTAACTTTATTAAACCTATTATCAAGTAGAGCAAATAAAAAAGATATGCAAGAGGGTCTTGAAAATATATGGACATATGCTCACTATTATGGAAGTCAACTTGACCAAACTAATATGCCTAAAAATGAATATGGTTATGATAGTATGTATCCAATTAGTCCTGCTGCTGATTATCAGTTGTACAGTACACCATTGAATCATACAATAGTTGCTGCTATGGACTTAGTACCTAAGTTTAAAAAAGACAATGGATTACAAAAAGTTCATACAGTATTTTTAACTGATGGTGCTAGTAATACTATTGACCATAAATACGATTATACAATGCAAGATTCTAGACCACTTAACGAACAATATGATAGTAATGATAAACACATTCCTTTACCAGATGATTATCAAGGTACGATTCTTCCTACACACATTGTTATGGCAGATAGAACATTGGTTGTTACAGACCCAGTTACTAAGAAAAAGTATATTGAGGAAAAGGATGAAAATGATTATTACAGAAGATTCTCATATTCAAAACAGACAGAAATTCTGTTATCGTTCTTAAAAGAAAGATTACCAGAAATGAGTATTACAAACTTCTTTATTGCTAGTAGAAATAGAAAAGGTACATTATCTAAAAATGATATTGCAAGAATCTTTGAATTAGATTCTTGGGATGATGAAGATAAAATTAAATCTATTCAAAAAGAAATTCTAAAAAACAATGTTGCTGTTTGCAAAACTGGTGGGTGGGATGAAATGTATGTTCTGCCTGGTGGAAGCAAACTAGATATATCAGATGATAATATGTCAGAGATTACGCCTGGAACTGCCAAGAAAGGTGAGTTGAAAAAAGCGTTCTCAAAAATGTCCTCTGGTAGAAAGAATTCTAGACCATTATTGAATAAGTTCATAGGAATGATTGCTTAATGAGAATCATTCTCAAAAACTATTTTCAAAAGTCTAGTAAAATAAGGGGTTTCAGGCCCTTGACAAAACCTGCCCAGACCTGTTATAATGGGTATATAAAATGAGATATGTGAGGTATCAATATGAAAACAAAAAGTGAGTTAACAATTATTCTTAGTGAAAAGTTTGGAAATGAAATTTTGACTAGGAAAGATATTAAAGATTATTTAGAATCAGAAAATCTATTAGGTAGTATTGCTTCGGCAGGTGCTATGACTAGATTCTTAGGTACTCAATTAAATAAAGTAGGCCATGGTTTGTATCAATTACCCAATGGCAAAAATAAAAAAGTAAAAACTAAAACAGTAAAAACTAAAATAGTAGAAACTAAAATTCCGAGTGAAGTTAAATCGACACCACAAGTTTCAGTTTCTAACAATGAAAGTCAATCAGTTAATCTTATGGTAAATACAGAAACTCAAAATCTGATTCCAAGTCATTTTGAGGGATTTGTGCCATGGGGTCATTGTGCGACAATTAAAAAAGTTATTAAATCCAAAATGTTCTATCCAGTTTTTATCACTGGTTTGAGTGGTAATGGTAAGACATTAATGGTGGAAGAATTACATAGTCAATTAAAAAAAGAATTGATTAGGGTAAACATTACAATTGAAACTGATGAAGATGATTTACTCGGTGGATTCAGATTAATCAATGGTGAAACTAAGTTCGTTCCAGGCCCTGTTATTCAGGCAATGGAAAGAGGTTGTACTTTACTTCTTGATGAGTGTGATTTAGGTAGTAACAAACTACTTGCATTACAACCTGTATTAGAGGGTAAAGGTGTTTTTCTTAAAAAGATTAACAAGTGGGTTACACCAAAAGCAGGTTTCAATGTAATTGCAACTGCAAACACTAAAGGTAAAGGTTCTGATGATGGCAGATTCGTTGGTACGAACATTCTGAATGAAGCGTTCCTTGAAAGATTTGCTGTTACAATCGAACAACCTTATCCAAGTTCTGCTGTTGAGAAGAAAATTATTCTCGGTAGTATGGATAAGTATGGTAAGAAAGATGAAAAGTTTGCAGACAATCTTACAATATGGGCAGAAGTTATTAGAAAGACTTTCTATGATGGCGGAGTTGATGAAATCATCTCTACTAGAAGACTTGACCACATTGTTAAGGCATTCTCAATCTTCAATGATAAAATGAAATCAATTGAGTTATGTGTATCAAGATTCGATGATGATACAAAAGAATCATTCATGGACTTATACACTAAGATAGATGCTGGTGAAGATGTACAAGGTATATCAGATTCAGATGAAAATCTAGATGACCCAGAAGATGAAAATGAAAATGAAGATGGTGGTGCAGTAAACTACTAAGATTCAAACTTCATAGTTTGATACCTCAGGCTGGGGGAACGAAAGTTCCCTCAGTTTTTTTTACAATCTATAGGCATAGGTTGTATAAATAATAATGTGAATGCCTAATGGGTTCACATAAAAATAAACTTTGCTTAATAAGGAGGCTTACTATTATGGTAAAACTAACACACTTTGATATAAATCAATTCGCACCTTTTACAGTCGGATTCGATAGAGTTTTTGATAAACTCGTAGATTATGGAAA
>Ga0209630_10004884_pt1 | contig 11564 bp, 11 predicted proteins | sample COG_01_FD_184745 | JGI IMG/M metagenome (GOLD analysis project Ga0209630, IMG submission 184745) | Pelagic Microbial community sample from North Sea - COGITO 998_met_01 (SPAdes) (version 2) | ecosystem: Environmental > Aquatic > Marine > Neritic zone/Coastal water | place: Helgoland, sampling... | reverse complement strand
CAAATAGTTAATTAATACATACTACTTTTATGGTTTATTAATTACTGTCCTGTGCGGTAGCTATGCCTAAAACGTAAATACTGTATTACTAGACAATACTAACGGCGTAATCCTTGACTTTCAATATAGTAGTTGGAAAAAATAAAATAAAATGACTTTTCTTTTCACGCTGGTTATTGGTATGCCTGATTTATTTAAACGCGGCATTCTCATTGTAGCTGACTCATTAATGTTGATTTTTGCGTTGTGGTTATCATTTTCTTTACGCCTGGAAAATTGGTACTGGCCTATTGGTGGAGTGAGTAATCCCATTGTGCTACTTGTGTTGTTTGCTCCAGCAGTAGCTGTGCCAATTTTTATAAGATTTGGACTTTATCGAGCCATTATCCGTTATTTTGGTATGAAGGCTTTTTTGTCTGTATTTAAAGCAGTTTAGTATGAAAAATCACCTAATAATTTAACAACTTTTACAAGGAAGATCTAAAAGTGAGCTCTAATAATTCAATATCAGCAATGCTAAGAAAAATATTTGTAATTCTAAAAGCCCCAATAATTAAAGTTAGGCATTTTACCCAAATGAAGGCAAGCGGGTTTAAGGTTGTTTTTAAAAATGACGGCGACGCAGAAATTATAATGCCCAGACTAAATATACTCGACGCACTATTTTTTTCATCGGATAAGTTCGTTAAGCAGTCTGAGTTATTTCTTAGGCCTAGCAAAGAAGCACTGTTAAGAAAAGTAATTTTTAATTTATTTGAAACAGGATATCTTAATAAGCAAAAGTCCATTATTGATATTGGATGTTGGTTATCAGATAATACTCTGCCGTGGGCAAGAATTTTAACAGATGGTGGTGTCGTACATGCAGTGGATCCTTCGAAAGAAAATTTAAATTTTGGAAAAAGTATAGCGCAGTTAAACAATATATCCAATGTTAACTGGGTAGAGGGAGTGTGTTCTGATGTTGCTGGCATGCCTCTAAGTTTTAAGGGAGATATTGGTCATGCGGAATTTGCAGATTCCCAAAAATCCTCTGATACTATAATGTCAACTACTCTTGATAAAATCATAGATAAGTCAAACAACCAAGATATCTCCTTAATACACCTTGATGTGGAGGGGTTTGAACTCAAAGTCTTGCGTGGCGCTGAAGCTATAATTGATCGGTGCAGACCTACGATTGTATTTGAGCATTTTATCGCTAAGGAAGAAATTACACCTATCGCCGATTTTCTTGGAGCAAAAGATTACAAGATTTTTATGATCAATGAGGTGCCATATAATTTTAGTCTTGATTGTCGAAATTTCATAGCATTAGACAATTTAAGGCAACTCCCAAATATGTTAAATATAGACCATCATTTGGGGCGCGAACAGGGTATCTTTTATGCATCACTGGGTGGTCCTTTAATCTCTCTTGATGAGAGGGAGATTAGTAGTGAAAATGTGGGATAGGATAAATTTACTGTCAAAGTGGGTTAAGAGTTTCAGGTTTTTAGCAAACCTTCTAAAATTTTACAGGTCACGCTAATATGTTAGAAAAAAAAAATGTAACAATTGTTGGGTTGTTGGCTTTTTCATCTTATGTTTTGGCGATAGGAGGGCAGATATTTTTCGCAAAATATTTGTCAGTGGAAGAAGTTGGTATTTTCGCATTGATAAACGTATTTATTGGGATGATACTAGCTTTTACGAATTGGAACGGGGATAAATATATAATTTCAAACAAAGACACCCCGAACAGCCAAATTGACCAGGTTTTCACCTTTGAGTTCTTGTATGGTATAATTATATACCTTATAACTATCATGTTTTTAAAAGATTATATTAATGACTATTTGGGCATAGAGAACTCAAATACTTTTTGGATCGCACTGACGTTTATTTTTTGTTACTTTGCACTATCTAGGCCAAGAGCTGTTTTGGAAAAGAGACTGTCTTATTTTAAAGCTTATACACCTTTATTTTTTGCAAATATATTGGCTATTCCCATTGGTTTTATTTGTTTTTATAAAGGATTTGGGTTTTGGAGTATGGTAATTTGGAAAATTTCTGTCCACGTATTGGATATTGTTATTTTGTGGTGCATTGCTTTTTATATTCCAAAATTACGATTGCCTTTTACACATGTATCAAGTCTGGTCAGATATTCCCTTCCTATTTATTCTGGAGTAGTTCTTAGTTTTGTTGGAAATAATATTGACAAAATTGTGATTTCTGCCCTGTTGAGCGTGAGAGATTTGGGCTTTTATTGGTTGGCATTCTCGTTGAGCCACTTACCAATTATTATTAGAGAATTAATTGCAAGGTTTATATTGCCCATTTTAGCTATGCAGGATTCTATTTCTGCGAAAGTAAAAGTATTTGACAAGCTTAACGGGATCCTACAGCTACTGTCAGTAATCAGCGCTGTGTTTGTTCTCTACTGGAGTGATATTCTAATTGACTTAGTACTTGGCGAAAAGTGGTCAAAAATTACCCCACTACTTATCATTCTTTACTTCGCAGCTTTGTTGAAGCTTGTCGGTGGCTCATGTGCATCTTTACTTTTCTCCGGAATGGAAACGCGGATTGCTTTTGAAATATCTCTGATGAATCTAGTATTCCTTTCGCCAATAATGTTTTTGGCGATTAAATTTGGTGGTTTAAATGGAGCTGCGGTGGCAGTTTTGATGGTTAGTATTTTATTAAATATAATTTCTTATGAAACCACTGTCAGGAAGTTTTGTAACTTTGGGTATTGGTATTACCTAGGATATTTGACTATAAATATAGCCTCATTGTTGTTGATTTTATTTTTATTTGAAGATGATCTTGTTGAAGTGGAATTCAAGCTTCTGGGTACTGCAATAAGCCTTGGGGTTGCCTTTATTTCTCTTCCTGTAAATAATATCCTCAAAAGGTTTTTTTCAAAACAAGGTATCGTATTAGAGATTAATAGAAAATGAAAACTAGAAGAAAAATCAAAATATTTTATGCAACACCAGATGATATAACGAATTTAGGAGCACTAAGGTCAATGGATATCCCAATGGTCACAAATTTGCAGCGTCTCGGTTATGAAGTTTCTTGGTTCGGAATAAATATTGATTCCTGTGAGGAATTTACGGGTTCCATAACAAGTTTGAACATTAGTAGAATATCCAGTCTTCGAGAAAGAGTACTCTTCAAAATATTAAGGATACTAAGACTCCAAACTGGAGATAAACAGAAGTTAATTGCCCAAAGGAAATTCGATAAATGGATGTCACGTATCTTGAAGGAAAAGAAGAAGGAAATCGATAGTAACTTAGTTTTCATTGGGCGTGCAGTCAGTTCTGAATTGTCTTTTCAGGTAGTTAAAAAGTATGGTGGTCGCTGTATGATACATTCACAGTGGATGCATCCGATAAAACATAAAAGGTTGCTAGAGGACGCTTTCTCTGATGCCGGCAATTCACATAGACCAATTCCGGAGGAAAGAATTCAAAAACAGCTAAGAGAAATAGAACTTTGCGACAAAGTGTGGTGTACCTCGAAGCTCATTTTTGATTCATATTTGGAAAATGGAGTGTCTAGAGAGAAATTATTCCTATCTCCCTTGGGAGTTGACATCAGTCATTTTAAGCCCCAGGAAATAGCCTCTAAAGGAAGATCGAGCCATCTGGTGATTTTATTTGTCGGTAATATTAATATCGAAAAGGGTGTTCATATATTGATAGAGGCAATTTTGGTGTCAGGTATTTCAAGTTGCAAACTAATACTCAATGGAGGTGTGGCTGATTATTTCCAATCAACTCTTGATAGGATGCTTGCATCTCTGAACTCTATTGGTGTAGACGTCAGTATCGGTAGTGGAGATCCTCTGAAAAATTTTCAAAATGCCGATTTATTTGTTTTACCTGCATTGCATGAATCTTTTGGTTTGGTTGTTTTAGAGGCAATGGCCAGTGGGCTGCCTGTTATTGTAACTGATCAGGTAGGAGCTTTAGATTATGTTGTTGACGGGGAAAATGGATTTGTTGTTTCGGCAGGTTCCGTTGAGCAACTCGCTGATAAAATAAAGTTTTTTGATTCAAGTCGCAATCAATGTTTAAAATTCGGCGAAAAATCTCGTGATTTATCTAAATCACTTAATTGGTCGAGTGTAACACGTCACTTTGTTAGCGAAATAGAGAAGTGATGTACTTTAAAATTTCCCGTTAGGCTCAGGAGTCCTGAACATTTTCATTAGTTTGCATTGATAAATGGTGAGTAGCGAAATATGCCATGACATCTATTGTCCGTAATGCAAATAATGTACTGGAAGTTTATTGGAATAATTATATTATGAAAAAAAAGGTTGTGCTGGTTCTATTGGATGCGTGTCGAGGAGACTATATAAGCGAAGGCAACACTCCATTTCTGGCGAACGCTGTGGAGAGGGGGCGCTATTATAAGTCTCTGATACCAAGCTATGGATTCTGTGAAAGAACTGAGATTCTAGTTGGTCTAGATGCGAAAGAATCGGGTTGCTTTACAGCATTTGGGTATAATCCTGGGAAATCCCCCTATCGAAATTTCCGATATATCTTTCGTTTTCTAGGTCTTGTAGAGACGTCCATTAAATCGGTTTTTTTATCCAAGGTCTTGCGAAGATTGATCTGGGAGATATTTAGCTTTAAAAAGGATGCTTTTTATCCGGCGCGAATTCCTCTAAGGTATGTCCCTGATTTTGCACTCACTGAGGATGGGATTCTAAACCATATCGAAGGTCATGGCCAGTCTGTATATCAGAAATGTAAAAATCCTTACCTTGGTGCGACAACGAGTTTGAGTTCCTTCATTTCAGGCACTGACCAAGATAGGCTGGATAGTGTTCTTAATGCTATTGACCAGGATTATGACTTTTATCCTACCTACATCTCCGTTTTAGATAGTGTTGGGCATGTCTATGGGCCTGAATCAGAGCAAATGAAAGAGGCTTTGAGTACTGCTGACGCGCAGTTGCAGAGCTTCTATGAAAAATTGAGATTGAGCAAGGATTCGCCAACTTTAGTGATCTGCGGTGACCATGGTATGTCGCCGGTTTTACACAAAGTTGACATCGAGAAAGTTGTCCATGAGTTTAAAAAAGAGGAAAATCTATCGGATGAGATTTCAATTTTTCTTGATTCTACTATGGCTCGTTTTTGGTGTGATTTCGAGATTACACAAATAGAAAATCTTAAAAAAGCTATCACTGATCTTTATGGTAATTTGGGATATTTTGTTGAGAAAGAAAACTATGCCCTTGAGGGGATTCCCGACTCCAGAATGTATGGAGATCTAATCTGGCTGTGCCGTGAAGGTGTTGTGATTAGTCCAGATTATTTCACTCAAGCTGATAAAAATATTTTAGGTATGCATGGCTATAGGCCAAATGACACTCAGCACTACGGTTTTTGTCTCATTTCTGATAATGAGATTGACAGCCAAAGAATGAATGAGCCAGTGCCTCTAACTACTGTATATCAAGAATTAATTCAATATTTTCCATAGTTAGCTACACAGGGTTTAGTAGAATGTATACCGTTCACGAAAATGAATTAATTAATCAAAAGATCGCTGGTGACATGGATGAAATCACCGAAACTATCCTCTCTTTGGTTGGTGATGTGGATGCGATCTATTTGACAGGTGGCTTCGGTAGAGGTGAGGGATCTGTTCTTTTTGACGAATTCAAATGTCAGCCATTAAATGACTATGATTTAGTGATAATAACGGACAAGTTGGTAACTGAAGGCGAATTGGTTAAAGTTAGGGTTGATCTAGCGGAAAAATGTGGTATCCGACAGGTTGATATCGGGATAAAGCGGCGTAAAGATCTCTCCTCACTCAAGTTTACCATGGCTAATTTTGATTTAGCTAATGCTTCAGAAATGATTTACGGAAGTCTCGATCTAAAAGGCGAGATGCCTAATTGGTTAGCCAGAGATCTCCCTAAAGGAGAAGGGATTTTTCCTTTGTTCCTCTTTCTGTCGGCTATAATTCTGTCATATCCGAGTTCAAAGTCGATGTCGAGAGACGAGATATTTTGGGCGTATCAGCAGATCACTAAGTCTATTCTAGGATGGTCAACCGCGATGTTAGTATTTGAGGGTTTGTATAACACATCTTATACCTCTAGAAATGAGATCTTTCAAAAGCATTTTTCTGAATTCCCTGAGTTATGCAGTCTGGTCAAGCAAGCTACGAATTTTAAACTTCGTCCTACCCTAAGTCCTTGCGCAGCCTCCGATTATCTGGAGCTTTGGAATAAGGCTAGAGATGCGCATTTAGATGTTATGAAATCACTTCTTGTTGAGTACTACCGAGTAGACTTCGTTTCATGGAGTTCCTTGATAAATCGACATAGAGTGAGTTCTAAAAATATAGTTAAAACTTTGTTGTCATTAGTTTTTCGAAAGCACCATTATTATGATTGCCTAAATATTGATGTGGCCAAGTTATATTTTTGCCTGTCAATTCAAGATGAAACTTTCCTCAATCAATCTAAGCGCTATTTTAAAAAAGTAACATGGAACAAGCCCGAGCAAAATCTTTCTATTAACAGAGAAAAATATCGTCAACAGTTAATAATGGGCGACATAAATGCCAGAATCTTTAGTGAGCGTGGGACGCGAATATTTTATAATTAAATTTGCATTACAAGCGATAGTATAAAAAGACTTCTGCTGACAGCTCCGCAATAAATTCTTCAAGAAATGGTTTTTATTAGTCATGCGGGTATAGGTTTTGTTACAGCATTTTATGTGTGTTACGCTTTTAATTACAGTCTCTTTTGGATATTAGCTGGTAAATATATCTAAAGGATCAAAAGATTGTATTATCAGATCTGATGATACCAAAAATACTTATTAAAGCTCGGAACAAATTAAAACACAATTTAAACAACCTTGGGCATATTATGATCGATGAAGAGCTTGAACCTTTAGTTTCAATAATAATATTAAATTGGAACAGATGTGACGATCTTGTTGAAACCTTAAATTACGTAGATAATTTAGTTTATAAAAGATTAGAAGTGATAGTTGTTGACAATGGATCCACAGATGAATCAGTGGTGGTTGTGCGAGATAAGTTTCCATCGGTAACGTTAATTGCATTGCCTATAAACATCGGTTGCGAGGATGGAAACAATGTCGGCATTCTTAATGCCTCCGGAGAATTCTTACTATTTCTAGATAATGACGCCGACATCGAAGCAACAGGCTTGTGTGAAATTATTAATGTGTTCAAATCTGATAAAAAAATTGGAATAGTAGAACCTAGAATTATACGGCCTTCCGACGGTAAAATCCTAAATGAACCTAACAAATGGCCAATTAGAAATACATTTGTTGGTTGCGCTGTAGTCATTCGAGCATCAGTTTTTGAAAAAATCGGCTTACGTCCAGGAGAATATTTTCTCTATTCGAGTGAACCAGAAATCTGCCTAAAAGCAGTCGAGCATGGATTCAAAATAAGACATTGTTCGCATATTATTGCGCGGCATCGAGAATCTCCAAAAGAACGAGCAAGTAAAACTTTCTATTGGCTAGCAACAAGAAATATGATTTGGCTAATTTGGCGGCACTATCCATGGAAGAGTGCCGTGTATGAAACTTTATTAATGCTTACTGTTCATTTTTGGAGGTCAGCTGGACATCGTGCTTTCCATTATTATCTTCTTGGGATTTTTGATGGGGCTCTTGGGTTTAAATCCCAAGCGTGGAAAAAGAGAAAGCCTTTACTTAGGTTTAATGAGGCTAGAATTTTCCCAGGATATAGAGATTTGCTGAGAATTATCAATAAAAAAGTAGCTAAAATTGAGAGAGATGAAGTTAAATGAGCCTAGTATTATTTTCAGGTGGAAGAGGCAATAAAAATCTTTTGAGAGCTTTAGAGTGCGGAGATCCAACGACATCAATTAAATTTAATATAATAGTTAATGGGTTAGATGACGGCGCTTCGACAGGGATGATACGAGAGTTTTTTGATAATGACTCTCATGGAATAAGTGACTTTCTCAAAGTAACTTTAGCTATTTCTCCAAGACGTGATGTGATTGAAATTTTAGAATCAAGACTTCCACAGGTTAATGACCTATCAGATTGCCTAAAATTTTCAAAAGACCTGCATGATTTTATCTTTTTTGATATTGATATGGCTTTCCTCTCCAGTTTTGCAATTGACGTGGATTCAAAATCTAAGATTAAGGCACATTTTTTGAACTTTTTAGAATATTTCTATACAACTGAGAACTCATTGCCTAATCTAGGTGATTTTAAATTAGGTAACATCGTTTTTACATCGATGCTTATCAATGCTAAGCTAAATTTTGATATCGCTTTAGAGGAATTTATTAGATTTTGTGAGGTAGACTCAGAGCGGTTCGGAATAGTTCAAAGTACGGAGACAGTGTCTTTCCTAGTCGGAACTCTTAAAAATGGTGTGCTTCTTCCAAATGAGGCTGCTGTTGTTCTAACAAGAACCTCGGATCATATTGATAAAACGTTTCAGATTCCGCAGCCACTTACTTCATCTGAAATAAGGAGTATTTGTTCTCTTGAGCTGGAAAACAAGAATCAGTACCTTTGTAATCTTGAAGATATTCCAAGTGTGGGTAAAGGAGCACTTCAATGCATTCAGAAAGCTCGCGCTATAGTGTTTGGAGCGGGCACGCCTTACTCAAGTTTGCTACCAAGTTTAGAGCTAAAAGGAATGGCAGAAGCAATTAAAGAAGCTAAAGTCCCTAAGATTTTGGTAGTAAACCTGGTAAAAGAGACAGCTAATATGATGTCTGGGGTTGATCTGATTACTTCAGTGCTTAGTTTTCTGGAGAAGTCCAATAGCGGCCCATTTAACCCAAGAGATTACATTACGCATCTTATTGTTCCATACCCTATAGAAACTGATGATCAACTGCCCTATATCATTGATACTCAAGAGGAGGATGTTGAGAGTCAGTTTGAGTGGATTAAAGTGTGCCGAGCAGATATTCGTTCACCCCATGATCCCAGTCAGCATGATGGAAAAAGACTAGCGGAATGTATTTTGAGTATATTGATCGATGATTGATCTTTCCAGCTATGATTTAGTAGTTTTTGATGGTTTTGGGACGTTATACGACAAGGACTTACTTCCTTTGCCGGGCGCTTTGGAATTGTTGGAGGATATGAGTTGCGTCTCAATATTATTCTCCAATGTGGGGTCTATTACGGGAGATCAACTGCGAATTCGTTTGACAAATCAATTTGATAATTTACCAAGTACGATAGTCACTTCCATGGATTTACTTATTCGTTATCTTAATGACCTTGACGTTAAATCCATATACCATTTTGGTGGTCGCACGGCAGATCTTGAATTGGAGAAGCAAGGAATAACTTTAGCATCTCTGAGAGATCAGCCAGAAATAATCGTCTTTACATCCCTTCCTGGTGATGATTGGATCCAGCTATCGCAAAGTGTTTTGAGGATGATAAATAGTCAAAACCTTCAAAAACTTATTTTGGCGAACCCCGATAGATTATTGCCTGGAGAACATGTTGGTATAAACGTTGGAATGGTATTTGACATGCTGGTGGAGAGTTGGCCGAAATCAAAATACGATCTACCTATTGTTGAGATTGGAAAGCCAAATCTTAACAGATGCCAACTAAATATCGAAGACCATAAAAATGTTTTAGTTCTTGGCGATAATTTAATTACGGATGGTGGTCTTGCCAGTCGGCTTGATGCAGATTTTGTCCTAATTTCATGCTCTGAAATTGATGCAGATTTTAATGGAAAGGATTTTAAAGTATATCGGTCGTTAGAGGAATTACTCATTCATGGGAAATAACTATAGTGAAAAAATTTTCAATCCTTTCTATAGGGTGAGCCCTAAAGATTTTCAAACTGAAATATTCAAAGCCTCTCTTGATGAGGATTTTCCGCTTACAACAGGCGGAAAAAAGAAATATCAAGTGGTGATACTAGGAGCCGGTAAAGGCACAAGATTGGGAGTAAGTTATCCCAAAGTGCTCTATGAGCTTAATTATCCGAATGGGAGAATGAGTTTACTTTGTAATGCAGTCAATAATATAAAAGCTCTAAAAAGTGTTATCGACATAGATGCAACATATTTAGTGATCGATAGAGAAAAAAAATCTTTCTTTGATAGAGAAATCGCCGACACAGAGCTAAAGATTATTGGATTGAAGCCAGACAATATTCGAGGCACGGCTGTAAGTATAAATGCCGTTTTGCCTTTTATAAATCCAAATTATGAGACTATTTTTTTGTGGGGAGATTTGGCGCTTTGGCGAGTTGCTGATCTGGCTGCAGTAGTAAAGACGCAGTCTGGCGTAAAATCCTGTCTTGCCTTTTGCACACGGGTCAAGAAAAGCCCCTACGTCGCTTTTCTTAGGACTGATGAAGGAGTTTTTTCTTCGGTTATACATGCAAATGAGATAGACCGTTATCCGGATGTGGCGGAGCAGGACTGTCTTTCGTTTGTTTGTACCAGTAAAGCTTTGTCATTGCTAGGTAAGTTCATTGAATTATACCCGTCTTCAGGTGAAGTTGATTTTGTTCATTTTATTCCCTTTCTGTCTCGCGCGCGCCTCCCTGTAATAGGGTTACCTATTGTGCAAGAGGGTACGGTTTATGGGTTGAATACTCATGAGCGCGCGACTGAGATTAATCGTTCACTAGGCCAGTATTCGAGAGACTCATATATAAAATATTTTCAGGATCCAATGAGTTAGGTGGGCTGGATCTTAACTAGATCGAATTTTCAGTTGGGGTAAATTAAATACGTCTAAGAGCGGTAATAAAATGAGTTATATAATTGGGGTGGCAGGATATTCCGGTAGTGGGAAATCCACCTTTTCAAAGGTTTTATCTAATGTATTAAACGTCCCAGTTATCTGTCAGGATGCTTTTTATATTGGAAAAGAAGCAATGATGGATAGATGCCTGGATGTAAATAACTTCGATCTTCCTGAGGCTCTAGATATATGTCTCTTACACTCTATTTATCACGATGTAAAAGCTAATGAAGGCTGTACTTTAATTATTCCTAAATATGATTATTTGGTGCAAGAAAGAGTAGGTTCTACCACCCTTAACGTTGCGGGCAATGTCATCGTTGAGGGTAATTTGATTCATTCTATCGATTCGTTACGCCGAAGAGTTGACTTCTTAATTTATATGGATATTAGTTCGTCTTTAGCAAAAGAACGTCGGTTTGCTCGTGATCAAGCGCAAAGAGGCTATTCGCTGGAGGAGTGTAAGACTTATTATGATAAATATGTTGTTGATTCGATTAGTCAAATATCGTCACTTAAGCAAGAGGCAGATTTTGTGGTAGAGGTAGGTGAGAATAATAAAGAGACTTATGTGGATGATGTGGCAGCTGTAATCAATATACTATCGGCGGCGAGACCTTTATAACCTTAGCTAGCTCACGTAACCTTGGTCCTTATTTCATAAACGTAGATGAATTAATAATGTTCATGTGAATTTATCTTTAGCCCAAGTTTTCACGTCAAAATTTGGACAAGTTTTATTAGTATTACCAGTATCTCGATGCCCAA
>Ga0209630_10004883_pt1 | contig 11564 bp, 9 predicted proteins | sample COG_01_FD_184745 | JGI IMG/M metagenome (GOLD analysis project Ga0209630, IMG submission 184745) | Pelagic Microbial community sample from North Sea - COGITO 998_met_01 (SPAdes) (version 2) | ecosystem: Environmental > Aquatic > Marine > Neritic zone/Coastal water | place: Helgoland, sampling... | reverse complement strand
CCATACGACGGCGTTCGCGTGGTGAACGCCGATCCTTAAGGACTTTTCCCGGCGTGTCTCTCCGCCCACCCCTCGCTTTCAATCCCCGCCCTCGGCGCCTTTCAACTCCAACTGACGCCTATGAACTCCACCCCGCCATTCGCTTGTATAGAACGGCCCTCAGGAGACGACGCCGCGTCCACGCCGCCGAGAGACCGAGGAGAGGAGCGACGACCGCGCGGCATCGCGCGCGACGACGACCGGGGAGGACCCGCGCGTTCCGCGCCTCGCGCCCGCCGACCGACCGGCGGCGGCGGCGCGGCGTCGTTCGATCCGTCCACGCCGTTCGACGGCGGCGCGTTGAATTCTCTCTCGCGGTGAGACGAGAACGCTCCCCGTGCGACCTGGTCGGCGCGTCGATCGTCGTTTCTTAAGGACGGACTTCTTTCGCGCGTTGTCAACCTCACGTTTTGACACGTGGTAACGGTACTCACCAATCACACGCACGCGCCACTGACACGTGTTTGTCTTCTTCCCTCGACCTATCGTCGACCTCCGCGACAGGTTTTACGCCACCTGCCATCCCGGCCTCGAGGAGGTGGTCGCCGCGGAGCTCTCCTCGCCGCTCATCGGCGCGATCGACGTCGCGCCCGGCGCGAGCGGCGTGTCCTTCGCGGGCGACGCGCGCGTCGGCTACCTCGCGAACGTGTGGCTGCGAAGCGCGATTCGCGTGCTGGTTGAGATGCGAAGAGGGTGGCTCGACCCCTCCGCGCCCGGCGGCGCCGCGGTGTACGACTTCGTGAAGGGCGCCGCGCCGTGGGAAGACGTCGTCCCGGGCGGCGTCGGCGCGCGCGACCCCCTCACGTTCAGCGTCGAGAGCCGCGTGTGGAGCTGCTCCGACGTGACGTCGACGCGGTTGGCGTCGACGCGCGCGAAGGACGCCGTCTGCGACGCGCTCGTGGACGCCACCGGGTACGTTGTGAAGGATCGACTTATGACTAAATAGTCATACACGTCGGTCGCCCCCCCCGCGCGCGCGTCCCCGGCCGCGCGTTCTGCCACGTCATCGAATCTGATCTCTTGCTAACCAATGAAACTTCCACACGTCATCTCTTCCTCCAGGTGGCGCCCGCCGCCGCCGACGAGCGGCCACGCGTCCGCGGACGTCCCTCTGTTCCTGTCGCTCTACCGCGACGAGGCTGTGATGTACCGCGACATGTCCGGCGAGTCGCTGCATCGCCGCGGATACCGAGACGCGGCGATCCACCGCGCGGCGTTGAACGAGTCCGCCGCCGCGGGCGTGCTGTCGCTCGCGGGCTACGCCAAGTGCTGCGACAACGCGCGAGGGCCGAACGCGGTGCCGCTCCCCGCGCTCGTCGACCCGATGTGCGGCAGCGGGACGATCTTAATCGAAGCCGCGCTCATGGCCGGGCGCGTCGCGCCCGGGCTGATTCGCGCGGACGCCGCCGCGCGCCGACGGTCGAGCGGGACGCGCGGAGACCAATCCGCCGCCGCCTACGCGTTTGAACGATGGCGCGTCCTTCGCACACTGGTCCCCATACGACCCCGTCCGCGTGGTGAACGCCATTCCTTGAGGACTTTCGCCGTCGCGTGTTTCTCTCCCCCCAGGGTCCCACGGTTTCAATCCCGACGCACACACCTCGACGCCTTTCAACTCCGCTTCTGACGCCTTTCAACTCCACCCCGACGCGCCTTTGAACTCCGCCCCGAACAGGCCCGATCACGACGACGCGCTGCTTCGAAGCGTCCTCGAGCAAGCCTCGGAGATCGGCGAACGATCGCGCGCGGACGGACGACGCCCCGTGCTCCTCGGATGCGACGTGCACGCGGGCGCGCTGAGCCTCGCGAGACGCGCGGCGACCGCCGCGGGCGTGGAGAACCTCATCGAGTTTTCTCAGGCGCGTTCTATCTCACACTGGTCCCCATACGACCGCGTCGGCGTGGTGAACGCCGATCCTTAAGGACTTTTGCCGTCGTCTCTCGCCGCCCAGGGTCCCTCGCTTTCAATCCCGACACACCTCGACGCCTTTCAACTCCGCTTCTGACGCCTATGAACTCCACCCCGACGTCGCTTTGAACGATGGAATGGCCCAAAGGGAGACGCGGGGGAATTCACGCACGCGGAGCTGCGCGCGCGCGTGGAGATCGCGACCGCGACTGGTGGCGCGTCGGCGGGAGGCATGAGCTTTCGCGGAGGAAAGGGAAAGCGCGGCGGTCACGACCTCGACCTCGGTCCGACGCACGCGCGGCCGGGCGGGGGCGGGATACTCGTGGTCAGCAACCCGCCGTGGGGGAAGAGGATCGGCGGAGACACCGGCGGAGAGACCGGCGGCGGCGGGAGGAGGGGCGCGGCCGCGAGAGGCGGGGACGCGCTGTACGGCGGCGACGACGCGGAGTATGAAGACGCGGACGGCGGGGTCGGCGGCGGTCGCGACGGCGGCGGCGCGGGAGACGGCGACTGGGATGAGAGCCTCGGCGATCACGATTTAGATTCCGACGCCGCCGCGTCGTCGTCGTCGTCGTCGCGAGACACCGGAAACGTCGAGGACGCGTGGAGCTCTCTCGGGGCGTTCTTCCGCCGCGAGTGCGGCGGCGCGACCGCGCACTTACTCTGCGGCGACGCGGACGCGACGCGGCCGCTGCGAATGAAGGCGCAGCGGAGGAGGGTGATGGGCGTCGGCGGCGTCGACTGCCGCGTGTTGGAGTACAGAATCTTACCGAAAAAGCCGGAGGGCGGCGGACTGGAAGAGCTCGCGAAGAGCGCGCGCGCGGCGGAGGCGAGAGAGAAGGAGGAGAAGAAGAAGAGAGTTCTCGCGGGGGACGACGACGAGGAGACGCGCGAGGACGACGCGGAGGCGGGCGCGGCGGTGGAGGACGCGAAGAGGGCGAAGACCGCCGCCGCCGTCGCCGAGGCGCCGCCGCCGTCGCGGGAAGACGAGGGAAGAAAAGCCGCGGAGGAGGAGGAGGAGGAGGAGGAGACGCCGCGACCGTTCGTCGGGCGGTGGGAGTGAAGCGTCGTCGTCGTCGTCGTCGTAAGGAAATCGAATGGCCTGCGATTAGAAAAGAACTACTAGGATACTAAAGTAATAAACTGCCGAATAATTCGACGAAGCGCGCGCCCCCCCGCGGCGTCGTCGTCTGGCGTCGACCGCGCCGTCGTCGACCGCGTCGTCTATCACACGATGTCCAAGTCGACGCTTCGATCGATCGACTCCTTCACCGCGAGCGTCCTCATCTCCCCTCGCAGCTTCGGCCCGAACGACGCCCTCCGCACGCTCGTCGGCGGCGGCACCGCGCCCGCGATCCACCCGTCTCCGTTCGGCCGGTACACGAGAAACTCCTCGTAGCCGATCGCCTCCGCGACGCGCCCGTCCTCGTCAACCGTCGCCGCCGCGCCTCCCAGTCCGTGCGACGTCTGCACCACCGCGGCGTAGTACTGATGCCGGCTCGTCGTCGTCGCGGACGCCGCCTTGATCGCGCGCGCGAACGCGCAGTCGCGCACGTCGTCGCAGTCCATCGCGAAAGAATCATCCCATTCGCCGCCGTCGCCGTTGACGCCGTCGTCGCAGTCGCGGCTCGCGAGCACGGGACACGACACGCAGTACGTCGCCAACCCGCGCGCGCAGCAGTCGCCCGGGTCGTTCGGGTCGCACTTGCACACGGTGCCCTCGACGAGGACGCGGCCGGCGGGAGAATTACGGTCGTGCCCGAAAAAGTCCGCGTCCGACGCGGCGAGGTCGACGATCATCGGATCGACGACGGGCGTGACGAGCACGGTGGCGCCTCCGGAGAGGAGGTGGCGTTGGAGATCGTGTCGCAGAGAGGCGCTCTCCACGCTGTCCGCGTGCGCGAGCGCCTTGTGCGACACCGACGCCTGGCGCGCGTTCACGCGCAGGACGTTGGCGGCGGCGGACGCGCGGCGAGACGACGACGACGATCTCGCGGCGCGCGACGACGACGACGACGACGACGACGACGACGACGACGACGACGCGCGGAATCCGTTGGACGCGCGATCGTCGTTCTCATCTTGCGATCTAGCCGACGGCGACGACGACGCGAGCGGTCCGACGCCCGCGCCCGCGGACGACGCGCTCGAGACGCCGACGCACGGCGCGGATCCTGCGTCGCGGTCGACGTACCACACCGACGGCGCGCGCGACAGCCCGGTCCCCGCGGTGACCGCCTCGAGGAGCTGCTTGCGCGCGCTCGACCACGACGGCGTCGGCTGCAGCGCCTGCGCGCGCGTCGTCGTCGTCGTCGTCGTCGACGCGGCGCGACGCCGCGCGGCGCTCGACGACGGCGACGCGCGGCGTCGCAGCGACGCGACGTCGCCGAGGTATCTGAGCGATGACGCGGCCGCGGAGGTCATGACGGAGGGACGACTCCGCGCGCGCGCGCGACGATGTGCCGCGCCGGGCGGCGGTTCGAAGATAGGCGAACGGGGAGGGCGCGGAAGGCGTGTGCCGCGCGTTTCTGTGGCGCTGACGGGTCGGGCCGATTCGAGACTGCGCGGCCGTGCGAGAGTACGACGTTTTCGTACTACGCGCGGAATTTCGCGCGGTCGGTCGTCACTGCCCTCGTGGACACATCGCGCGATCTGATTGGCTAAAATTACACGTCTGATGAATGACTGGTATCGAAACACTCATCAACGCCGTTCGGCGTGAATCCTCGCGCCCCGAACGGCGGAGAGGACGAAACTTTCAGTTTGTCAGATCTGCGAAACTTGGCACCCTCGTCTTCCCAGCTGCCAGTGCACTCCGCGCGCGCTCCCTTCCACGACCGCGTCGTCGTCGTCGTCGTCGTCGTCGTCGTCCTCTCGTCGCCGCCCTCGGCCGCCGTCGTCGTCGTCATGCCGCCCAAGAAGCAGAAGCGCGCGCCGAGGCGCCGCGCGCCGGGCGGAGGCACGATCGCCGCGCTCCTCGCGACGCTCGACGTCCCCGCCGACGCGCTCGCGGCGGCGAACACCCTGGAGGAGGAGTTCAACGTCATCAAACGCGCGTTTCACGTCGCGGCGAAGACGCATCACCCGGACAAGGGCGGCGACGAGGCGGCGTTCCGCGACGTCCGCGCGGCGTTCGACGTGCTCAAGCAGAAATTCACGGACGCCTCGGGCGGGTCGTTCTCGTACAAGACCGCGCGCGGCTCGAAAGCGTCCACGGCGAAGGAGTGGAAAGACGCGAGCGCGACGGCGGACGACACGCACCGGCCGTCGTACGACTTCTACGCCGCCGCCGCGGAGGCGGACATGCCGTTGTATCGCGCCGAGCTCGCGAAGAGGTGCGACGAGACGCGACGGAGAACACGCGTTCGCATTATTTTTCGCACAGCTGTCGACGTCGTCGCGTCGCCGTCGCCGCGACTGACCCCGGTCCATCCTTCTTCCCTCCTCCTCGTCCGTCCCTCCCGCGCCGCGCGTCGCGTCGCAGTAACCGGAGCAAGTGCAACGCGGACGACGGCAAGAACCGCCACAACTGCAAGTTCGAAGACCCGTTCAAGATCCCGAAGGGTCACGTCCGAATCGGCGTGTTGGACGCGCAGAGCGGCGGGCGCGTTTTATACACCGGTCCCCATACGACCCCGTTCGCGTGGTGAACGCCATTCCTTAAGGACTTTCTTTTCCTTTCACCCGACCGCTTCCCACGCGCCCCCGCTCGCGCGTCGCGCGTCGCTCCTCGAAGACGCGCTCGTTCGTCGCGCTCTCCCGTCCGTCCGTCTTCTCTCTTCGACCCGCTGAAGGAAGTTTCGCCGACGAGACGTTATTTAACTCATCTCGCCGACGAGACGTCTATCATCTCGCCGACCGCCGACCTCCCTCCCTCCCCCGTCCTCCCTCGCCCTCGCGCGATCGACAGCTACTCGCGTTGGGTCCACCTCGAGTGCTGGCGCGTCCCGGCGCGGATACATCAAGGGCTCCCGCACGACCCGGCGTCCCCTTCCGCGGCGTTCGAGAGGGCGCTGCTCGCGATGGACGAGCTTCTGTTCACCGGGCTCGCGGAGATGACCCCGGAAGATCGAGCGCCTCTGGTGGCGCACGTCATGGATCAGAGCAATTGGGCGACGGTCAGAGGTAAGAAGCTCGGAGCCGAGCCGGGCGCGGGGCCCACGGCGAAGAAGGGGGGGAAGAAGGGCGCGAAGGGCGCGAAGGCGGGAGATTCGAAAGTCGAGGACGACGAACCCGAACCAGAAGAACCCGCGGCGGGAAGGAAACGGAAGGCGGCGAACTCGACGTCGACCGCGGAGGGCGCGGGCGCGATCGTCGTTTTCCCGGGGAAGCCGGTCGGGAAGGCGCCGCCGGCGGCGGCGGCGCGCGCGACGAAGCGATCGAAGCCGATCCCGGTCCCGAAGCCGACCGCGGTCCCGAAGGCGGAGCCGAAGGCGGCGGAGCCGAAGGCGATCGACCTCACGGGCGCCTCCACGGACGAGGACGACGCCGCGGCGGCGAACCCGCAACCGCCGAAGCGGCCGCGCGGCCGGCCGAAGAAACAGCCGCGCGCGCCCGCGCCGACGTCCCCCGCGGGCGGCTACGCCTCGGGCAACGCCGTCGTCGCTGTGCCCGCGAAGGGTCCGAAGAAGAGCGCCGCCGCCGCCGCGATCGTCCGAAGAGCGGACGGCGGCGTCGCGCCGCATCTCCAGCTGGCGGGAAAGACGATCGTCCTCACCGGAGTCTTCCCCGAGCTCGGCGGCGGCTGCGGGCTCAATCTCGGGAAAGACAAAGCGCGAAGGTTGTGCGAGCAGTTTGGGGGACGCGTCACGACCGCGGTCAGCGGGCGGACGGATCTCCTGCTCGTCGGGAGCGAACCGGGCGCGTCGAAGGTCGCGAAGGCGCGGTCGACGCCGGGGTGCATGCTCATGAACATCGACCAGCTCAGAGAGCAGCTGACGGCGGGGAACGCGTTGCCAGACAAGGTGAGAAGACCGAGACGAGACGAGGCCGCTCGCTTCCACCGCTTCCACCGCTTCCCCGCGTCACGCCGCGCGTCGTCTCTCGAGGACTCGCGCGCGCGCTCACCTCTCCGTTTCTTTTCCGTTTCTTCGCGCTCCGCAGGGCACCGCGGCGGCGGCGGCGTTGACCTCGGGCGTCGTCATCAACGCTTTCAGCGGCGGGTACGTGGGGAAAAACGGCGGGAACGGGCTCGCGTATGACATGTCGGACGCGCAGCTGCGTTATCTCGCGACGGGGGGGGGCGGCGGCGGCGGGCCCGGGCTGTTGAGGTGATGACCGGTAGCGACGCGACGCGAGGACCGAACCGAGAGCGTATCGTATCCGCGGGGCGCCGCGACGACGACGACGACACGAACGAGCGCGGGGTTCCGTAGACACTACGACGACGACGACGACGACGACGACGCGCGAACGACGCGCACGATGCGATGCGTTGAGACGCGACGGATGTAATAAGACGCGCTCGGCGCGTGTACGAACGAACTCGAACTCGAAATCTCGGACCTCCTGTCGTCGCAAATCTGTTCGTCCTCGGCGGTCCCTCCCAGCCAGTTCAAACCGCGCGGGCGGTTCCCTCCCCCCTCCCGCGCGCGCCGCCATGCGCCCCGGGCTGCACCTCGTCGTCGCGGACGCGCCGCCGTCGCGCGCGTGCAACGCGCGCGTGTGGCTCAACCCCGGCTCGCGCGGCCTCGTGAAGCGCGCGACCCTCGACGTCGCAACGCGCGCGGACGCGCGCCTGGCCGAGCGACACGCGCTTCTTTGTCACTCCGAGAACTTCGAGTCGCTGGTCGTCATGCGCCTCTCCCCGGACTGGGAGATGGCGGTGCGGCGCGACGACGAGGACGGCGGCGGACGCGTCGTTCTGCGCGACGTCGGCGACGCCGCGATCGTGCGCCCGGGCGATCGCGTGGTGCGACGCGGCCGCCCGTCGTACCCTTCGCCTCTCTCTCTTTTTTCGTGGTTCCTGTTCAAACGCGCGCTTCTCTTCTCCCTTCCACCGCGCGCAGGAGTTCGTCGCCGCGCTCGAGGACGATCCCGCGCGCCAGGCGTGGACGTACGAGTACCGATACGTCGACGGCGACAGGGCGACGATCCCGCGCGACGTCATCTTCCAGGCGCGGCCGCATCCGCCGACGCTTCAGACGTTATCGCTGAGTTTAGGTGCGTCCCGTAACTTATGATACACGCCGTTCCTCGAGGACTCAGGTCGAGGACTCTCTCTCCCGGCGTTTTGTCTCTCTTCGCCCCACCCCTCGGATTTCAATCCCTCACCTCGACTCCTCGCGACTCCAACTGACGCGCCTCCGAACGCCGCCCCGACGTCGCTTCGCGATGACCCTCGACCCTCGCGCAGCGCCCACGTTTGAACGGTCGCCGCCGTCGCCGCCGCCCGAGAGCGTCCGCATGACGCTCACGCAGAACTGGCCTCGGCTGTTCGGCCGCGCGGACGTCCTGGCGACCGCGCTGTCGCTCAGCAAGCGTTTGTTCGCGCTGCACTGGGACGGACGGCAGCTGCGATTGCTTCGGCTCGGCGCCGTGAACGAGATTCGCGTCAAACGCGGTGCGAGCGCCTCTCGACCGCACGATCGTCCACGTCATCACTTCAGTATTTCAAAACTGACCAATCACGATCTCGTATCTCTGAAAAACAACCATCCGCGCAGCAGCGGCTGACGCGTGGAACGACGACCACCCCGGCGAGCTCGTGCGCGTCGACGAGTGGGTCGTCGTGAGACTCGGGGACGTCTTAGAGCTCGCGCCCGGCTTGACGTACGAAGTATCGGACGCGACGATCGCCAGCGTGGACGCGCCGGTCGACGCGCCGACGTTCGAGTGGTGGAAACGCCAGAGAGCGATGGAGGAGAAGCGCAAGACGCAGCTCGTCGTGAAGCTCGCGAGGACGGAGGACATGGACACGCAGGAAGACGTCTCCGCGATCGCCGCGTCCGCCGCGGCGGCGGCGCCGCCGCCGCCGCACGCGCTCACGGCGACCGGGAAGCCGGACGGCCGGCGTCGATGCGGCGCGTGCGCGGGGTGCGCCTCGAAGGGCGGGCGGTGCGACGTGCTCAGCAAGAGGTGGCACGCGAACCAGGCGAAGAGGCGGCGCGCGGAGGCGGCGTATCTCGCGGCGAGAAAAGCCGCGCGGGAGTCGCAGCGCGGCGGCGGCGACGACGATGACGACGACGAATCAGGGAACGCCACGTCGGAGGAGGAGGGAGGCGAGGCCGTGGAGGTCGGCGGCGGCGACGCGGACGAGCCCGAGGCGGAGGCCGCGGCGGCGGCGAGAGCGGCCGCCGCGCTCAGCGCGAGACGCCGGCGCGAAGACACCCAAAACTCCGACGGCGGCGGCGGCGGCGGCGGCGAAAGCGGCGGCGGCGGCGGCGGCGGCGGCGGCGAAAGCGGCGGCGGCGGCGACGACGACGCGTCTCTGACGTTTCGCGGAGAGAAGACGTACGTCGACGCGGTCGTCGCGATTGAGGAGAAGGAGCGCGCGGCGGCGACGGTCGCGGCGTGCGCGGTGTTGAAGCAGCGGCTCCTCGGCGGCCCTCGGCGGCTGCTGCCTCCGCGCGGATTCGCGGACTCGGACGACGGCTCGGACGACTCGGACGACGACGCGTCCGACGCGGGCGTCGACGCGCGGCACGACTGGCCGCCGCGGCACGCGACCGCGTCCGCGTGGCGCGCGCAGAGAAACCTCGTCTACGCGGAGGAGACGTCCGCGGCGATCGACGCGATCGTGACGCGGTTGGTCGAGCGCGTCGCGAGCGCCGTCGAAGGGTCGCCGCCGCCGCTTAACGTCGACGCCGCCGACGACGACGTCGACAGCTTCCACACCCCGTGCGGCGGGGACGTCTTCGGGGGACGCGCGACTAGGCCGATGAACTACAGCGACCCGTGGAGCGTGAACGACGCGGGGGAGTCGGACCAAGAGAGCGGATTTTTATCGTCGCTCGTCGGCGTCGGCGAAGCGAACGCGACGACGGCGACGAAGACGAAACCGGCGGAGCTACCCGAAACGTCCCCGCCGCCCGCGCCGAGATGGCGCGCGACGCCGGAGCAGCGCGCGCGCCTCGACGAGCTCTTCGAGACGGACGACGCGGTGCCGAAGGAGGAGCGAAAGTCGGAAATAACGCGCGAGCTCCGCGCGTTCGGTCCGATCGAGGAACGCAACGTCCACTTCTGGTTCGCGAACAGACGGAGGGAAAAAAAAAAGAAGGCGCGCGACGCGGAGGCGGCGGCGGCGGGCGCGGGTGTGGGGGGGACGGCGGGGGAGGCGGTCGACGCCCCCATCGAGATCGACGACTAAGGGCACACGACGCCGACGCGAAGAAGACGAAGAAGAAGAAGAAGAAGAAGGACGGACACGAGAACACGCACGGAGCGAACTAAAAAGTACGGAAGTACCGCGTTAGAAATCTATCTTCACCCGTCTGCGCGCGCTAACACGCGTACGACCGCGCCGCGCCTATCGCGATCGCCAGCGCGGGATCGACGCCGTCCCTCAACTCCCTCCCCTCGAACACCTCGCCGAGCCGCTCGCGCACGGCGAGCAGTCTCGTGCCGCCGCCGACGAGGACGACGTCGTCGACCTCCGCGGGGGATACCTCGCCGGCGCGGCGTAACGCGTCGCGGACGGGCGTCGTCGCGCGGGAAAGTAACGCCTCGGACGCGAGCGTTATATCATCACCGGACAGAACCACGTCCTCGCAGAGAAGATGGTCGTCGCCGCCGCCGCTACTACTGCCGCTCGCGTCGTCGTCCAGAAGCAGGGACACCGAGGTCGCGGGCGCCGGTCCCGCGCCGCCGCCGCCGCCGCAAAAGCGCATCGTCGCGGCGCTTCTTCTTCTCCCGCCGTAACCGCTCCCGATCGCGCGTTTCGCGCGCTCCACCTCCCGCATCGCGCGCTCGCGCATCCCCGCACCGCTGCTCGCTATCGATATCCTGGATAACCGCCCCTCCACGAGCGTTAACAACGCGCGGTCGAAGTCCTCCCCGCCCAACCGCGGATCCCCCGCGGTACCCATCACGAGAAACGTCCGCGTCTCCGGGTCCAGCCGCAGCACCGCGACGTCGAGGGTGCCGCCTCCCAAGTCGTACACGACGACGAGGCGGGAGTCACCGGAAGAAGAAGTAACGTCCGACGAAGAGGCGTTGTTGTTATTATACCTCGCGTCGAGGCCGTGCGCGATCGCCGCGGCGACGGGCTCCTCGATCAGCCGCGTCGAAGCGAACCCGGCGCGTTCCGCCGCTCGAATCGTCGCCGCCCTCTGCGCGGCTCCGAACTCCACGGGAACGGAGATCGTCGCGGAGGCGAACTTGAACCCCAACGCGCGCCGCGCGCGCGACATCGACGCCTCCGCCGCGCGCTTCAGATGCCGCAGCACGCGCGCGGAGACCTCCTCGGGGGAGACGATCGCGAAGACGTCTTCGAGAAATTCGTCGTCGTCGTCTTCGTCCGTCAGCGCGAACGCGACGCCGTCGTCGAGATCGTCGAGGTCGTCGCCGTTCCCGCGCCGCTTCACGACGCGAAACGGCATCGCGTCCGCCTCCTCCCTCACGACCGGGTCGGCCCACGCGCGCCCGATGACGCGCTTCGCGTCGTACACGACGCGAG
>Ga0209630_10004879_pt1 | contig 11567 bp, 10 predicted proteins | sample COG_01_FD_184745 | JGI IMG/M metagenome (GOLD analysis project Ga0209630, IMG submission 184745) | Pelagic Microbial community sample from North Sea - COGITO 998_met_01 (SPAdes) (version 2) | ecosystem: Environmental > Aquatic > Marine > Neritic zone/Coastal water | place: Helgoland, sampling... | reverse complement strand
CGTGCCCGGGGGGTCTGACTGATTGCCCATAGGGAAAGTGACCGTTGGGGAGGAATGCGAGGGCCTTCGGAACCACCCGGACCGGCGATTTTTTGTCTTGGCGCGCCGCGGACGTCGCGCCGCGCCCCGGAACCCGGCGACCTCGACGCCGAACGAAAACCCGGAACCGCACGGATCCAAAGACGGGTCGAATTAAAATTTTGGCCAAAAACTTGGCCGGACAGGCCCAAACACAAATTCGCGACAAGTCTCATCCTGACCAGCCCTTTATAAGGGGGTGCCTGTGGCTACGCTCACAATTTCGGCATGAGAAGATTTTTTGGCGAATCACAAAGTGTCAAACGGGGAAAAAGGAAAACGGCGGGCATCGCGCCATGGATTTACTCATAGTCTTCTTTTATCTATTGCTAGACTATTATGTCAAAGCCTCTTTGTACACAACGTTCCGCGTACGACGCGGGCCGGGGCTGCGCCTTGGCTCGACACCGCGAGGCGGAGTGACCGGGCGACCTTGCATCGCCGCCCTCGCGTTCGCCTCGTCCTGTCTCAGCATCTCTTCCGTCATCATCTCCTCGTCCTCATCCGGTTCGTACTGGCGAGCCTCGCCGCCGAGCATCCGGAACATCTCCTCGTCGGCCTCGTCCTCGGCATCGCGGCCCACAAACGCCGCTGCTGCGTCGAACTCCTTACGGATCTCCGCGTAGCGGGGAACCATCGTCTCCCGTTCCTCAGCCTCCCGCATCATCTCCTCCGCGTCGAGGTCGTCCTCGTAGTCAGCGCGGTAGTCTAACTCCTCCAACTCCCGAAGCTCGTCGTCGAAGTCGTCATCGGCTCCTCCGACATCCCACAGGTCGAACCTCTGCCGACTGACGTTATTAAATGTTGATTACATGGGATGTAGCACACGGTAGTTTCGTCTAATTAGATTACGCAGCAAATATCGAATTTTCGTACCTGAAATATAAAATCGTTATGCTTAAAAAAGTGTCACACCCTGATGAAGATCAGAAATTATATCAATTAAGTTATGAAAAAATTGTCACACCCTTATTACTTATTATGAAAATCAGAATACTTACAGTAGATATATACTAAACTCTCCGGCCGTTCGTAAACTATTTCTGCTTAATTCGTATGCATTTGATCCCCTTGTGCCTACTGCTGGCTGGGTTGATAAGTTGTCTTCGTAGTCTATTATTAAGTACTGAGGTCCAAATTCACATAGCACTACAGCTCGCAGGTAAAAACTCCAACATAAACGTTACTAATAAGTTACTAGGTACGAAACTTATTCTGGATTTCAAGCGTAGAATACGTACGAAGGTAATATTTAATTAATATCATATCATATCTATTATTTTTACTTTTTACATATATATATATTACCTACCTTCGAAGGTAAGATCAATACGCTTTTTGCGTGGCTTGTGGCTCTTGTAAATTTAGGTTACTTGCTAAATTTTAGGGCTTGACAATCAGTTGAAAGACGGCAGGACAAGCAGCCACAGCAGCCACGGCAACCCATCAATACACCCCAACGAGCCCGACAGTCTCTGTGCAACATGGTAAGGAACCGTTCTCGTTAAAAGTCTAAAAGTCTTTGTACCCGAGTAATCGATTTCGTTGAACATATCGTTGAAGCATTCAGTCGTGACGTAAACACTAGGGTTTTCCTATCCCCGAACCGGCGCCTTCCGTGGTGACGTACCGGTCAAACTTTCTTCGACCTGCGAATAGTTGCGTCCGTACCGAGCCCGAACATACTATCGACCCGGAACTCTGAACCCTTCGGCGATATTTCCCTTTTTTTCTCCACTTTGACAGCTGACCCACCCATCTGATAAAATCCTCGATTAGAGTGAAGAAGATGCTCTTATTGCCGCGGCGCCGAAGAAGCGCACGTTCCGAAAGTTCAGCTACCGTGGGGTTGATCTCGATCAACTTTTGGATATGAAGACAGATGCTCTTGTAGAACTCTTCCGCGCACGCATCCGCCGCCGTTTCAAGCGCGGCCTCACAAGGAAGCCAATGAAGCTGGTCAAAAAGCTCCGCAAGGCGAAGAAAGAGGCTTGTGGCGGTGAGAAGCCAGAGACAGTACGCACGCATCTGCGCAACATGGTTATCGTCCCCGAGATGATTGGCTCTGTTGTTGGCGTATACAATGGCAAGGTTTTCAACACGGTAGAGATAAAGCCTGAGATGGTTGGCACCTATCTTGGCGAATACTCTATTACCTACAGACCCGTGTCTCATGGCCGTTCCGGCCTCGCAGGCGGAAAGTTCATTCCGCTGAAATAATACTTGACGTCCATTCCGACTAATTATACCTTGAGACATAAAAACAGCGAAGTACAGTCAAACTTGAGTCATGCGTTTCTGGCCCTGAGAGTCTTCAACCCCTGAGCATCCTGTTCCTGAACTAGAATTGAATGGGCCAGCGCCTCGTCTTCAGCTGGAATGCCAAAACTCATTTTGACACCCGTCTGGTCGTCGTACATCTGCACCCTTCAATCATGCTTTGTAGTCCCTGAGCTGAACAAAATCACTATTATCTCGATACGAACTGCACTTATTTTAGCTGAGTGACAATGCGGCCCGACTCAAAGCTCATTACGAGGTACCTCAAGGTACCTTCGAAGGTACCTTCGGTATTAAATAGTACGAAGGTACCTTCGTACAGTATCATACGAAGCTTTTAATAACTGTTGAAAACCCTTTAGAACGGAATATTACTGTGATGTGGTCAGAGAATGTGCACAACACGCTGTCGCACATCGGCACGACTTCACCGCCACTCATCCCGGCCAAGTCGTCATGACCGCACCGCGGCGCGCGATGAATAAAAAAAGTTAAGATAACTTGTGAACGGCGTTCATGGACATTCTTTGAAGCGGTATTTAAGCCCAAACGGATACGGCTGGCTTCGCGGATTCCCGTCTCTGTCTCTGAGGTCCCGTGAGCTGTAGCGTTCTCTTTCCCCTGATTCGAATCGAAACGCTTTTCTAGCTTTTCTTCCGAGCAAGGTAGTCTTGGATTCTATTCTTGAACACCTAATGAAAATGATAAGCGGAACGTACCAAGTCGGCGTGCTCTCTGTTCGCACTCTCCTGCTCAGAGGAACTGCTCGTTTTTTTTCACCGACCCGCCGGCGTGCAGGTATGAATGTCTCCTTCCGAACGACGTCAAGTTTACAGACAGCGTGTCAGAGACCAGACGAGGTGCGAGTTTCCCGATTGCCATTGGTGGAACGCCTAGGAAATCACGTCTCGTCCTCGGCCGAATTGCTTGAGTGGCGACGATGGGCTAGATCACATGCTGCTTTGACAAAGCTTGAAGCAAGTGGGGTAGCTGATTTGCCCTCACTGGCGAGTCTGTATACTGAGATAGATTGGCTTGTAGTTGATGTCATAGCTGCGACTAGACCTAAAAAACAAGGTCAACGTCAGCTCGCCTGGATTTATATGGCTTCACTCCAAGTTCGCGATATTCCCCCGGCGCACGAGGTCCTTCTGCGCGAAAGCCTCGCTGAGCTAAGATTATCTTGGTTAAAGCGTTTGCGCGATCGTGTGCCGCTTCAATACATCACATCCACCTGTTTCTGGCGTGACTTGACTTTATTCGTTTCACCTGCCGTCCTCATACCGCGGCCCGAAACTGAACTGATGGTCGAGCACGTCAAAACCGTTCTCGATAGGTGTCCTTCTCTTTGTTGTGGTCCCTGGGTGGATTTGGGCACTGGTTCTGGTGCCCTTGCAATATCGATTGCTGCAGAAGTACTAAGGATGAGAGCTTCGAGTGCACTTGAGAACGGTTGCATGGATGGCAAACCTGTAGTTCACGCTGTCGACTTAAGTTTGTCCTCTGTTCAAATTGCGCGCTGCAATGCGTCAAGGCATTTCAGTCTCACAGAGAGAGGAAAAGATGCCGTGCAGATTCATCAAGGATCATGGTTTGAGCCACTTGAGTCACTTGATATTGTACATAGACATGCTGGAACTCTCGCAGGGATAGTCAGCAATCCACCTTACATTTCATCTGATGAAATGCTTGATCTTCAGCCGGAAGTTAGATACCACGAGCCTTGGTTAGCGCTTGAAAGTGGCAGAAATGGTGTGGAAGCGTTAGAGTTGATATGCGAAGGTGCCTCGAGGTATCTCCTCCCGGGGGGGGTCTTGCTCCTCGAGACAGGCGGCGGTGGCCAGACCGCGCACATCGACCGGCTGTTGCGCAGTTTCAAGGAAGCAAAAAACGGAGGGATGGTTCCATTATTTGAAAACATTCAGATACATGCAGACCATCATGGTGTTAGGAGATTTATCACTGCGCGGAAATCCATTTTATTTTAGCCTAGATTAGCGCTTTAATCCCACGACATCTCCATTGCTTCGAGTAGGTCATTTAGTTGGTCGAAGCTAAAAGTGACGATGGGAAAGCCAGAGAAATAATGTTCGACACCGCAAGACTGTTGGGTGCCGTAGATAAATGTTGTATGAGCTTTCCCTCTCTCTCGTACTACAAAAATATTTCTCAAAACTAAAACCAGGTGTAAAGCGTTGGATTTTCCTTAGGTCTCGGTGTGTGCAAGCGCTCAACCTCACGAGAATAAGTCCAGAACAGTCGTTTTCATTTTTTTAACAAACAACTTCTGTGCGAGCGATGTATTCAAGCATAAGAGACTTGCCTACCGTCTTGTGTGGGAGCAACTGCGACCTTCAACTTATCAAGGCTCTTTAAATTATCAAGATTTTCTCCCGATGCCGGAATAGCAGCTCTGACCAGATGAACCTGCTGTTCTAATTCGCGTTTATCGGCATGACGGCGTCCATCCTCCTTGCTGCTCGAGCGGTTCAACTGGAATCGTTCAGCACGGCGTACTCGGACATCTTCAACCTTTCTCATAGCCCGGAGGGTGCTTTGCGTGATGTGGCGGTTGTATCTATCGGGCCGATTACGCTTCCGCTCGAACTGGAAGACTGAATCACTGCACGCATCCTTTCCATGCAAGACGCGATATGCCCTTGTCCATTTGACTTTACGCGGATTGCGCTTCATCTTGAAGTTCTTGTGACACTTTGAGCGGCAGAACCGGAAGACCTTCGAGTCATTTCGAGCAAAGCAGATACCATGACCAGGATAAATTGTGCTAGAGCAGAACCAACATTTTTCGAGGCGCATCGTCGATCATTCAGAACGGAAAGATACCACGGGTTCCAATTTGTACCGCCGCCGCAAAAGTCTTAACTCATGTTATTATTGATCTATTATTATTGTGATAATATGAGTTATTAATAAATATTAAATATGATTATTATAATCATACGTTCGAAGTAATAATAATAAGGCTCCAGAGACCGGAGAGTGGGTGTGTGGTGTTGGCGTTGGCGTGCGTCGGGGTTTGCGTGGTGCGTTCGTTCCCAGGTGGTCGGCATAGCCACGCGGCGCGGCGCGCGGGACGAGACCGGGGCGCGTCCGGCGCAGGAGATGCGGTTAACGGCTAATACGAAAAGAAAACCGTGAGTAGTCAGTATGGTTGAAGCGCTTAACAACCGTATTTATTACGAAGGTATGAAGTAGTAAGCGTCGGACCTGCGTATTTAGTTTTAACACGATACCAGATAATAAGATAAAGGAATCATTGGATCGAGTAACATGTAGCTATGAGGAAAAAATACCCTTGGATTCAGTGACGTGTGTCAAGAGGTAAACCAAGATTTACGAGTTAAAAGATAGAGTTAAAAGAAACTGTAAAAATGTCACCAATGTATGGAACGAATAGACCGTGATGTTTGATTAACGATACCAGGTGAACCGGACATTTTTCAATGTGTTGTTGACATTGAGTCGTGTAATTCACGCTATGCCGAATAAGGTATTCTGGATTTCAATCAAGCGTGAACTTTTAATTTTAGTTAATTGATGAGATAAGTAATTCAAAATAATATAATCATCCATACGACTTTTATTCCTGCGTACGAAATCGCCATGTACCATACGATGGCTGATTTAGCTCATCTCCATAACTACGCGCCATACAGTCGCATTCATAAATGTGTTAAACGCGTCTTTTTTTAACTTCGTTTTTTCGAGCACGGCCGTTTCCACGCCTTCCCAGAGCGCCTTACGCGGCTCTGAAGCCGTCTCTGAATGATGATAAAATAATGCGCATGCCATGGCATTGCCATCGGGCGACTACCGTTATGTATCGACCGCGCGGCCACCGCCAATCTCGGGCCATCTTGGCGAGAACACGGTGCCGACTTTCGGAGATGAAAACGGAGATTTCTTGTCGACATCCGCGCCGGGCTTTGGCGTTCATGCGCGGCGTAAGACGCAATTAGAGATCTAAAGGCACTTCAACATCTCAAGGACCACGCTGCACACCATCTACCGTCGCGATAACTGGCGTTCCATACGAAAACGCCCCGCCCCCGCACTCACCGTGGACCACCTCCGCTTAACTCGCCTTAACTCAGTTATCTCCAAATTAAAAGTTAACGCTTGATTGAAATCCAGAATATTATTCGGCTTCGGCATACAAGTAGCCGATCTTACGGGATTTTCACGAAAAAAATTTAGTTCGCACCTGGTATCGTTAATTCATAAGGTCGAAGGTTTATTTTCCCCATATATATTGTCACAAGTTTTGACATCTATCGTTAACTCAGAATCGTTGATTTAGCGTTACATATATTTGAAGCCTTCATTGAACAAATTAAACCAGTTTTCTTGAGTCACGTGTTGAAGATTTTCCCGAACGTGTTTACTCATACCTGAGTGCATTTATATATTATATAACTTAATTAATTCACATTTGATGATTAGACATGATCACATCATACCATCCGACCAAGCAACCGATAAATAAACGTACGTATGTAGTACGTACCCTCATCAGTCTCATCATGTTTTAATTCACAAGTCATGGCTATGCCGATACACTTGGGAACAAACCCACGCAATTACGGTAAACACTACTACTACTGTTGGTCCCTGGAAGATTTTAAATTATTATTGCACATATTATTGTTAATAAATAGATATAAAAATAGACATACATCTTCGTTCGTTCGTAAAAATATTAAAGGACGAACGAAGGTGAAATTTTTCACGAGTTTTGGTGGAAAAGGCCGAAAAATAAACTCCTCACCTCTCACACCCAACCCTTTTACAAACAACCACGCTACCTTTCACACCTAATAGCACTTTACAAGCGGGAAAAAAGCGCGGGTGTTTTGCCTGCGGACCGTTTCAGCGAAGTTGTCAAGCCGCACATAGACTCAAGTGCTTGCATTGCCACAGCGTTTGGGCGACGCGTAGCACAAGCTTCGCGGATATTCCTGTCAGCGATCCGCACATAACCTCTTTAGATAGGAAGTGCGGGCTGAGTATTTCCATCCAATCGACTCGATGAACGCGGCAAATCAATCCAACGCTCGTTTGGGACGCTGGAACAAAAGTTCCAAAGTGAAAAGGGTGTTCGGGGCGGGGAAGGTTCGTGCCTGAGTTCGCCAGTTTCGCAAGAAGCGAAACCAACATGCATTTGCTTTTTAGAAAGTATCCGCTCGGGGAGTTCAACGCAGTGCGACGGCATGTTCGATGAATTTGTCAGTTATCCGGAAAGTACGGCTCGACATTCGTCAAGGCCAAGTTACTGCACAGGATGTGACTCGTGCTTACTTGGGCAAGGTAAACTGAGTTCGAGAAATATCATCAACCCGTAATGTCAACAAATAGTTTCAGATCTGCCAGACGGACAAGAAGTTTGGAAGCTACATCACGATACAGGAAGAGCGCGCAATTGCCCAGGTATAAGATTACTGTTAGATCATTTACATGCTTTGTCCTGGAATGTGTCATGCAGGCCGTATCTATCGATGAGAAAATCTGTCGAGGCGAGGATACGGGTATCCTCACTGGAGCAGTGTTCGCGATAAAGGTGAGAACGATATGAAGCATTCAATAGTCTTGAGACACCCCTTAAAATCATTCATTTTAGGATAATATTTGTTCAAGTGATGATTACACTTCCTCTGGTATGCTGCAGTTTTTTGACTCTGCACAATCGCTTCAATACGTTGTGCTGCAGGATCAAAATTGCTTGAGGTGTCGTCTTTATCTTTGTAACCCTTGAGAACCAAATATCCAAGCAGCATACAACAGCTAGAACTGCTCATTTTGTATCGGAGCTGCAGGAACTATTTTAAAGTTATGTTAACCTAACAGGCGCACCAATCGCCATACGATTCCAATGTAGTGTCTGCCATAAAGGTTGTCAAACTCATCCTCTATCAAACTTGTGTTTGGCCCAACCCAATAAACTTTTTTAAATGCTTCTTAAAATGTGTAGGCAGCAGGCGGCATCGTACTTGGGAAGACTAATCTCGATGAGTTTGGCATGGGCAGCACAACCGAGAATTCAGCCTTTCGCACGACTCGCAATCCCTGGGATATTCGGAGGATTCCAGGAGGGTCTTCCGGTGGTTCAGCCTCAGCTGTTGCGCTGAACCAGTGCGCCGCCGCTCTTGGAAGCGATACTGGTGGTATGTACACACGTTGACATATATCCTCTGTCTTTTCAACTCTTCCCTCATTTTTCATTTAGGTTCAATAAGGCAGCCAGCATCCTTCTGCGGCGTCGTAGGTTTGAAACCTACATACGGCCTGCTTTCACGTCATGGACTTGTGGCATATGCATCTTCATTCGATACTATTGGACCTGTGACTACTTCAGTGGAGGTTGGCTCTTTTGCCTTTATCATCTCTTCTTTTTTAAGTTTTTCTGGACACATTCTGGGTGAACGCAGGACTCTGCTATCGTCTTGTCAGCGTTGTGTTCGGGACATGACCACCTTGATTCAACTGCACAAAATACTCGGTCGATCCAGTTCCATGACCACCTGAAGGACTTGGACCACTTCAACTCTAAGCCCTTGTCCGGGAAGAGACTCGCAATAATCCAGGAAACGATTGGTGCGTCTCAAGAGCATAAATTCTCAAAGTCTATGTATTGAAAACCCGCCCTTTCTTCACAATAGGTCCAGGTGTCCAGGACGGTGTGGTTCAACGTGTGCTAGAGGCCGCTAATCAGTTTGAACGTTTGGGGGTGGGTTTAAGCTCCCCTTTGCCTGTCGATGCCGCCTATTAACTCGCACTGCATAGGCGAGGGTAGACTTTGTGTCATGTCCGACATTTCACCTGGGCTTGCCAGCATACTATATACTAGCACTGTCAGAGGCTAGCAGGTACTACCAGAATACAACGTATTAGGGTATTTTCTGATTTTTTTCATTGGCCACAAGTAATCTAAGTCGATATGATTGCATACGTTTGGGGGCACAGGTTCTGCTTTCTACTTGATTTCACCCGGGCCTTCAGAACTAAGCAGCTTTCCATAGACATCCCGTAACGAGGGTTTTGGAGCTGAAGTCAAGCGGAGAATATTGATGGTGCGCGGTAATGTGAAGAAGTCAAGCCGTGACGCAAACACCTGTTTTTTTTGCAGGGATCCTACGCCTTGTCTGCTGGACACAGTGATGCTTACTATAAAAGGGCTCAGGAGGTGTGCTTTGAATTTTGGTTTTTCCCTTGTTGGAGTAAATCTTTATTGCTCCACACAGGTACAAAGAATGGTGGAAGCAGATTTTACCAGCAAGCTTCGAGAATATGATGCCTCCATCATGCCCGCTGCTCCATCGCCTGCCTATCTTAACAGTGAAAAGGTTACACCCATCAGAAGCGTTTATCTTTTGGTTCAACTCACAATTGCCTGATTTCATGACAGATGAACAATCCGCTTGCTATGTATTCAGGCGATATGATGACTGTGAATGTTAACCTCTCCGGCCTTCCTGTAAGACTAGTCACTTTGAAGTATTCTTTTCCTAGAATGTCAACATGTTGGTGCGCGTTGTACCTGTAGGCGATCGTGATACGTGGAGGACATGTTGAAAACGAGGGAACATTGTTACCTGTTGGTCTTCAAATCGTCGGTCGCCCGTTTGGGTATGAATTACTAATTTTTTTCCCGGTTTCCAATGAAAACTTCTCATTATTCTTAGAGAGTCAGACTTATTGGATATAGCACACACCTTTGAGTTATGTACATGGGACCAAAACAATTGAAATCAGTGCACGAAGATATTTTTGCAAGTTGGATCACTTTTATTTGCACACGGCACAAACATACAGAACAGTCCTACTTAATCAGTCCCTTATTAATCAGATCTACTTTTTTCAATTAACAATCTGGTCTTCTAGTGAACACTAGGCTCCAGTAGAGAGCACATGCGCAGCCGGGAAAAACATTGACCCTCTGTCTGACCTTTTATAAAAACCTTGACCAGCAAAAAGGCGGCACGTCTGGTCAAGATCGCCGAGGAGGAATGCCCAGTTTTTTCGCAATTTAGCTACATCCGCCTTTACCGTTGTCATCCATTTGCATACCATTTTCGACAAGAAAAGCGCGACCTTCTGTTTGTTCACAGTGATACCTTCATACGAATGATATTTCTTGAGTCTGTGGTCAAGAGCTCACTTGAGAGGTTTGCTTTCCAGATGTATCGCTCTTCTTCGCAGCTGCATCGCCGTGTTTGATGTTGGTCGCTTTTTCACCTTCCGTCTGTAGAAACGATGTGGAGCTCAATGCGAGCCGTAAAAATGAAATTAGATTTGCTCGGGGTTAGGTGAGGGTTGACTCGCCTCGCGGTACTTGTGCAGATAAACCTTCAATGGTTCAACGTATTCTTCGAAACCGAGCGTGCTCATTGCCCAAAGCAGATCGTCTCCGTTGATCGTTTTACGCTTTTCGCGCTGGCATTTGTCACTCGCTTCGCTTGTTATAAAGCTGATGAACTCGGAGACGCACTCTTGAACAGTTTCTTTTGCGTCTTTCGCTATCTTCGCATTTGCTGGCAAAGCTTTTTTCATTATTCGGCTGATGTTTGCGATTGGAAGAAACCGATCCTGTTCGCGAACGTTCCCACCCTTCTCTTCGTCATCGTCATCGATATCAGGTTCGTTGGCGTCGCTCATGCGTTCTTTTCGTTGATGTGGTCAGTTGCGCGACCAGGAAAATTGTCTCCACTACCTTTTGAATCGGATTTCAATTCCGACCTCAAAAACAAGACATGGATTTCATTCATTAGTCTACCTTCGTATGAAATGAACGAAACCTTCATTATTTTTATTTTTTTTTATTTTTTTTTATTCGGCATGCTTATATGTATTACCTTCGAAGGTACGAAGGTAGTTTTTTCCTTGAAAAGTGGAATAAACGAGCTTTGCGGCGCGCATCCTTCGCGCGACCGTCGTATCGCTCGCTTCTCCGCTCGAGCATCTTGCCAGGGAGACGGGTGAACGGCCCGGCAGGACGCGCGCGGAGTCTGCGCGAGTCAGTACCCCTCCACGCGGTTTTCCCGCCCGTGAACATACCTCGGCAAATTTCATTTCCGCTAACATTCACGACCGTGTTCACAGCGGAAGAACGGGAGCGGTGTGATGCTCATGCTATCTTCGCGCAAACGGAACGTTCGTGTCGCTTTAGAACTCCACCTCGATAACGACTGGAC
>Ga0209630_10004878_pt1 | contig 11567 bp, 9 predicted proteins | sample COG_01_FD_184745 | JGI IMG/M metagenome (GOLD analysis project Ga0209630, IMG submission 184745) | Pelagic Microbial community sample from North Sea - COGITO 998_met_01 (SPAdes) (version 2) | ecosystem: Environmental > Aquatic > Marine > Neritic zone/Coastal water | place: Helgoland, sampling... | reverse complement strand
CAGGTTCTTACAACAGCGCCAACATCACGGTCGATGCCCAAGGTCGTCTCACAGCCGCTGCGGCGGGGGCACAAGGCACGATGTCCAGTTTCACTGTTGCGGGGGACGGAGGCGTTGATCAAAAAATTGAGGAAGGAAACACCTTGACTATTGCAGGAGGCACGGCCTTGACTTCTACAGGGTCGGCGACTGACACCTTGACGTTAAAGTTGGACGACACCGCAGTCACGCCAGGCACTTACGAACACGCGAATATTACGGTCGACCAACAAGGTCGTATCACAGCCGCTGCAGATGGGCCTGTTGATGAAGTTTTGGTTCCATGTAAAAATGAAACTATAGGTACAATTTCCAAAGGAACGCCAGTCTACATAACAGGAACAGTTGGCGCGAGCGACACATTTGCAATTGCTGCTGCAGATGCTTCTGACTCTGCAACAATGCCGGCATCTGGAGTGTTGCAAACTACGCTCGCCCCAAATGCTCAAGGCTTCTACGTTCAAACAGGCCTGTTGCGAGGATTCAATACGGCTGGTATAACCGGGTCGCCAGGAATCAACGATACGGTTTATGTTTCAAATGGCGGAGGCGGATTAACCGCGATAAAACCAACTGGCACATTCCTTATTCAAAATATGGGGATTGTTGCACGCCTAGGCACAAACGGTTCTATTCTCGTATCTGCAGTTCTCCGATCCAACGATGTTCCCAATATTCCCGAAGGACAAGCATGGATCGGCAATGCGAGCGGCGTTGCAACTCCAACCGACGTCGCATTCACGATGGACGGTGACGCCGGCTCGACACAAACCGTCAACAACGGCGACTTGCTCACGATATCGGGAGGCAGCGGACTTGGACTTACATTGGAGGCTGAAGCATCAAGCGTGCCGCTAATCACCGCATCGACGACAAATAAGGCGTCGCACGAAGGGAGTGCCATCTACAGAAACGCTTATGCAAGCGGTAGCGCAAATTATACGTCTCAGACTCTTTTTTCAGCATCATCGCCCGGCTATTGCAAAGTGTCGTTCAGAGGCTTGGACGTGTCTATTGGATTTTTTGGAGGATTAATTCCTGATGTTGGTGCCGTGAATCCCGTGGCGAGCGACACGACGCAATTCACAACAATGTATTCGTTTAGTCACGTTGGTAGTGATTGGCGCTGGAATTATCCAAGTGGGGGTCCAGGAACAAGCGGATTGTCTTTTAACGACTCGAATGTAAACCATAGTACTTCAGATGTTGTGAGTGTCACTTACGATGGTTCGGTCGCTGGCGGTACCATAACATGGGAGCGAAACGGAAGCATTCTTGTCCCCGCATCTACGATTACCGGCGTAGGCACAAGTCTCGTTTTCCACGCCAAGTTCGAAGTCTATTTGGCAGCTGGAAATACGCGAGCACAGGAATTCGCCGACGTCACGGTCGAGTCTGCATCGACAGGGAATCCCCGCTCTACAATTGTTCCAGCAAACGGAACACTTGACCAACAATACGGCGGAACTGGTGTCAATCTCAACACAGCAACAGACGGACAAATTTTGATTGGTTCACTCGGCTCAGACGCAGTTTTGGGAAATATTACGCTCGGCAGCAAAGGTGGTCTAACTATTACGAACGGCGCAGGAACAATCTCCGTTGAAGCAAACGTAAATCAAGGATCAACCAGTGGCTATTATTCTGTGTGGTGGGATACCAAATCACGCTCTTTTTGGTACACATAAACGTAATTTACCCTACTTTACAGGCTGAGTTTTAGATTTAAAGATGCAGTGTATTTAGGATAAATGTATTCTAAAGAACGTAGCACACAACCCTACAATATTTTACCAAAGAGGACTGCAGATCGAATACACGTGGGTAGAACACAAAGGCTGAAAAAAAAAAAATAATAATTAATAAATGATTAAAATCGGAAATATGTTTTTGATAGCACTTTCGTTCCTTGTTATATTTGCAGTGATTCATTCTGCTGCGATGATGGTAGATAGAAACAAATCGATGGAACACGCAGGTCTAGGAATACAAGCGTTTCTTGCAGGGTTAACCTTCTATTTACTTTGCAGATTTGTGCCGGCGTTGCACAAAACGTGCTGTGACATGTAATTCTATTTTTATACTTTCAAAAGGTATAAAAACTAAAGTTTCAGCAACTTCTCATTCCAATTTATTTTTCGTTCCCAGTTGTCACTGTAGTCAATCAATTGAGTTACGCACAAAGGCACCGTCAGGATAAACATATGTTTTTGTTGGAGCTTGAACCAAGCTCTATCAAGAGCAATATCTTCTAAGCGAATCTTATCGGACATTCTGGTCGAAACAGAAATTTTTTCTTCTATTTCGATCAAAAATTTTTTCCAAAACGTCAAAAGAGTTGGCCGTTTATTGGGATACGAAAACCAAAGCTTTTTGGTACACATAAAACGCATTTTACCCTACTTACAGGCGGAGTTTTCAATTTAAAAATGATCTTTCTATTCAATATTAATAGAAATCAAAATATGGCAGACGAAACCAAAGAATATGAACCCGACGAACTTGCACCTGGATCCAAGGCAGGTCCGCCTCTTACAAAACAGTGTTCAACATGTAAACAGACCAAAGAGGCAAGTTGCTTTCACAAGCATCCAAAAACGAAGGACGGTCTTCATCCGTGGTGCAAACCGTGCGTGTCAGAATACAAAAAAAAACGCGCAGAAAAACGCAAGAAGAATCGTCTTGAAGAAACTGTGCCGGAAGGATACAAACGATGTGCTAATGCGAGTTGTAACCAAGTTTTTCCGTTATCGCATTTTCAAAGCACTAAGAATCGTCGAACGAAACTAACTACTAAGTGCGAAAAGTGTCGTGCGAGCCAGAAAAAATCCCAGGCAAATCCAACTACTACAGCGGGAAAGTGCAAGGCGTGGTGGATTGATTGGAAGCAGACGAATCCGTGCGTCATGTGCGAAGAAGAGGGCGACTATCCACGCGATTGGCGACTCATACAAGCCGACCACATCGATCCTAAAGCTGAACGAAAAAAGCGATCGGGCGAGGAAGGACACGCCTTAAGCCACTACGCGTGGTGGGCGTGGAACGGCGGCGTGAAAGGCATGGAAGAAGAGGAAAAAAAATGCCAGGCGCTGTGTATTTTTCACCACAAAATCAAAACCAAAGAAGAACGCAAGGAAGAAACCAAGCGATGCAAGATTGAAAAACGTAAGATCATCAACGAAAAGAAACGTGAACGCGGCGGATGTTTGGTGTGCGGACGAGAATGCGTCAAAGGCAACGAGTACCTTTTCGATCTAGACCATCGTGATGAACCCAATAAAACGATTAGAGTTAGCCAGTTAGTCCAAAAATCTTGGTCTTATTTTAATTCACAGCTTCCCTTGGAACTTGCCAAGTGCGATCTCCTGTGCTGCGGCTGTCACGCGATCAAGACCCATTATTAATTTTTCATACTCGACCGAGTTTGAAAAATGTGCACCGCGCAGTCAGAGCTTGAGCATCTTCTCGTCCCAGTTTATCCGTCGTTCCCAGTTGTCACTGAAGTCGGTCATTTGAGTCACTCCCAACGGCACGAGCAGAATAAATATATGTCGTTGTTGCAGCGTGAACCAGGCCCTGTCTAGCGCAATGCGTTGCATGCCAAGTTTGTCTGACATCTTGGTTGCGACAGCTATCCGTTCTTCGGTTTCAGTCAGAAAATTTTTCCAGAACGTTAAAAGAGTTGGAACGAAAGTTCTCCTTACGATGTAGGCAACGCACGACATGCATTCTTGAACGCGTACAGCAGGTAGATTCTTGTATTTTTCATAGGCTCCATCGTTCATTCCACCAAGCAACAACACGTCCCAGTCTTCGTCGTCGGCGATATTTCTCAAGCATTTTATAGTCACGTCAGGATTTTTGAAAACTACATCATCTTCAAATATAGCGACAAACGCGTCGTCAGTATCAACAATAAAAGTTTCTAGAGCTTTGATATGCGACTTCAAGCATCCAACAATTCCAGGCGTATCTTTTATGGCATCGATTCGAGTTGGATTGTTTATCAAAATCTTCCTGAGTTCATTCTCAGCGTGTTTTCTTCTATCTGCGCGTTCTGTAAGGTTGATGTAGTATGAATGTTTGAAGATCGGGTGCATATCGTACCAAGTCAGATCAGCGCCAGCTTTTTTAGCCGCTTCTTTTCCCTGGTCGAAATGGCCGAGCTTCCACGCGACTACACTCAACTCATGCCATCTGGTATGTTCAAGCAGATGTTTGTCAAAGCAACCGAAAGCTTTTTGATCGACTTCAATTTGAGCGGCATAATTCAAGTACATGTAAGCAAGTTGAATCATTCCAAGTTGTCGGTAAATTCTGCCGATGTGAATCAAGCCTTCTGGGCGAAAACAGCCAAGTCGTTCGCTTTCGGCCAAAGCACGGCTGTACCAGTCTATCGCTTCGTTCACGTTTTGCATGTGCGTGTGCAGTTCGGCGATGCGCATAATCGCAGAATATCTTTCCCATGGGTCGTCACATTTTTTTGCTTGATATCGTTTGATGTACATATGAAGAGCGTCTTGTTTTCGATCTAGCGCAGACAGCGTTTGAGCAAGATAAAACATTGTTCTCGAACAGTCAGGATTCAACGCGTGCTCGGATTTTAAAACGGCCAAATCCCACGGTGCGCGTCTGGTCGACTTTTCCGATTCGGTCGATCGATCTTGGACGATCTGAAAAGCTGACATTTCGCACTTTGAATCTTCCTTCCACAACATTTCATGAACGGGATGCTTCCAGCGCCAGCCGACGCCGGAGCGGATAACTTTTAGTTCGTTGCTTTCAATTTGTCGATCAACAACAGTGTTCTTCCAGATTTGTCTCACGAACAATCCATCCATATCAGGACGGTCGTTTAATTCTGATACGGTAGGCAAAATACTAGATATATTGTATCCGGCAGGCACACGAAACTCGTCGGCCGCATCGAGAAGTACTATCCAAGAGTTTGGGGGCACTTCTCTTTCAGCCCATTCCAACGCTTCGTTCCTGGAAACGGAAAAATTGACCCAGGGACCTTCTTTAACCTGAATATGAGGTGCATAATTCTTACAAATCTCGACAGTGTTGTCGCTCGATCCAGTGTCATACACAAATATTTTTTCAACGCGCGACGCTACTGATTTGAGAGTCTTCAGTATCACAGGCGCCTCATTTTTTACCATGATCAGTGCATACATTTTTTTAATATTTTCAGTATTCCCTTAGATAAATGATGATTAAACAGAGACGCTACAACTTTTCCCATTACACGTCGCTCTCGAGTATGGGAAAGCCTAATAAATACTGCACTAACGCAGATCCGGAGGCGCCAGTATGTCCTCCAATGTGGAACTGTCCTCTTGAAAATGTGATGCTACAGATGCCTCCTTCGCTTGCGTTGCCTCCGCGTGAAATTCCCAAGTACACCGAGCGCGTGTTGAGGAGACCAATCAACCCCTTCCCAGTAGGAGACCCCAACCTGGTCTCTCTGACGTCTTCAACACCTGGCAGCGCATCCGCTGGGTCCTCGGCTGACAATGACCAAGGACGCTTCTGCCGGCAGTGCGGGCCAAGAATTTTAGGAGTTATTGGAGTGCCTAACGCGAACGCTGCCGCTCCGTGGCCTGCGGTAGACGCTAACGGCGCCGAAGTCAACCCGTTTATCATAGAAGAAGAATTCGCAGGGGCAGAAGCGAGCGACCTCATACGTGCAGCGGGCAATTACACACCAGACTACACGAATTATGAAGCTCAAAATGTTCTCGCCTTGCCTCTCGCGGCTATTTTCCCAGTCACGATGGTTCAAACACTTACACTGGGCATCAATGGCAATATCCCCAACAATTGGGCGGACATTCCAAATTCTGGCACGCTATACATTCACGGCGAAAGTATTCAGTATGCTAACAAGATTGTCGAAGGCGGACAAACTTATGGACTTGGGCCCCTCACGCGGGCGCTTCCGCAGGCACAACGTACTGAAAAGGCGGCTGGCGAAAACGCCATAGTCCTGATAGGCGCCGGCACAGGAAATACGTCGGCTAGTATCACGGCCGGGGTTGCGGCGGACAGGAGCGCAACCGCATGGAATCTGGAAACCAACCTGAGCAGAGGCCAAGGATTTACGGATAACTCTGTTTTGGTCGTGCCCAACAGTAATCTTGGAGGCACAAATGCGAATGGCGGCGTGACTCTTGTAGAAATTAGAACTACTCACTGGCCAGATGCAGATGTGTCGTCTTGCATTGTTGCCGAGGACGAATCGAAGATTGACGTAGCCCGGCAGTACTGCTGCTTCAATGATACATTGACTCCGGACGACTGGGCAGGCGGAGCTGGCAGATGCGCATCTCTCGCTCAGTACAGCGTAGCCCGTCCAGGCGAATGGGCGCAGCACTGCCCTGATGGCTACGAATACTCCCCTGGAAACGATGGTCTCTTCTGTAAAAAGTGTGGTACGGGGACGTCTACGTTTGACCCTACAGTCAACCCAGCAAATTGCCCAGCCAACGGCGTCGGCTGTCAGCAGTGCTGCGAAAATCCTGGAGTGTTGTGCAATTAAGTTATTATATATGATTATATAATAATAATTTACTTCTTGAATGCTTTGTAAAGTCCATATCCAAGAGCCGCCACGATGAATACGTAGAGAACATACTTCATGCTATTATTTTCTGTCTTGGTTGTTCCCGCCGCGGCTACTGCACCGGCAAGAGCAGGCGCCGCGAGACACTGTAGGCAAAAATCCTCCTTTTTGCTATCGCCTTCTTCTTCTTTTTTTTTAAACTTTTCGATACTCATTTGTTACATAATTTTTTTTTTGTAACTTCCGTAACTTTAAAGGAGCATACCACCTGATCGTATGAAATTAGCACATTGCTCAGTCGTCTGACAATATCGAGATGTTCGTCAGAGTGATGGCGGACAACTGAATGGGAGGTCGGGAAAAGCTCTATCCCAAACGGAGGCATCAGACACGTCTGACGCGCCCGTTCACGCATATGATCAGTAGCATCTGATCTAGTATCAAAATAACAGTCGGGGGCACCGCTAATTGTAAGCACAAATATAGTTGATTCAGCTGACATTTTATTACGTTTTGGTTTCTTTTAAATTATAAGCCTTGTATTCAAAAGAAAGAAACATTATAATAAACGATGCAAAACGACGAAAATCTTGCCTTGAATGTAATGTCGGGTTCAGAATTGTGTAATCCACGACAGGGGAAGCGCGCTAGAATATGCAGCGAAGAAACTCTCAGAGAAGAAGAACAAACAGTACAAACAAAAATTAATGAATTGCGTACGCAATATCAGAAGAAAAAGATGGTAGATGGAGTATTTGCCTATTTTTGGTATGATCCCAATCACCACTACTTTTCCCAAGATTCACAACTTACTCCAGAACATGCCCTTAATTGGCCAGCCTACCCAGGGCAAAATGCAAGCTGGCAACCACCTCCTGGAGCTCGCGGAATGTCCGTCGAGATGGAAATCGAAATGACCACTTGGGGAAGGGTTCTAATGCATAAGAATACAGACGTATTTGCCGGTGCTGCTGGCTATGAGAGTCCGTGGTTACGAATTATCAATGGCGCTACTCCTCCTACAACTCAACCATTCGGCCTACCTCACGCAGACAGGAAATCCATGTCTAATTATATGATAGTGAAAATTACCTCTGCACCATATTTCATTCAGCCTCCTTCAGATGCTCATGACTTTGAAACTGTATGTCCGCTGAACAATGAAATTCTAGGCACTCACACTCCGGTAGTCGAGTGTATGGTTGTAGCGACTCGGCCGCCGGCATCGCATCAGGACGAGTGTATTCCATGTGATCGAGCGCCCGGTGAAATTCTATATCCACCAGAACCTCTTGATTCAGCACAGTATGTTACGATTGAGATTCCAATTTGCATGCTTTGGGGAGTCATGCCAAGAGTGCCGACGCTTCCACTCCCCCCATGGATACTAACACAAACTTTGGGAAAGATGGCAAGGTCAGCAGGACCAGGCATGCCAGGCGCCCATTTAGGTCCTCCACCGCTTTGGGGAAACGTTGGTCCAGCAGGAGCATGGACACAACAACAACCATTTAGACAACTAGTAGAAGCAGGAGAAAGCGGCGATTATGCGGAACCTGTCGTAGGTTGTTGTTACGATGACATGGACACTAATTGTAGTAGTCATCAAGGTAATAGGGATGCATGCATTGCTCAACCTAATTGTACCTGGAATTCAGAAACAAGTCAGTGTTTGCAAGGCGTGTTTGGTGACTCTTGTGCGAATGTAGAATGTCCAAGTAGAAGTACACGAGTTGCTTTTTCGGAACATATATATAAAGCACCTGGGGAAAACTGCTGTAGACCCATTCGATCCTGTGCAGGTATGGATTATTCTACCTGTATTTCCAATTATCACTGCAACTGGGATCAAGAAGACGAAAGACCGCGCTGTAGAACTAGAGAGTGTACTAAAGCAGATTGCGGGGGAGAAGCAGTCACAACAAGCGTGTCAGGAACGGCTCCGAATTGCAAGTGCGAATGCAAAGCTCCTGCTGTAGGTAAAAACTATTGCTATGTTGCAGATGCGCCAGTAGCTCCCAATACGGCTAACTGCTTGCGCCGTTTTAGCGATAGGTGTCGCGACCGTCGTCCTACTGACATTAGTCAAATAGAACAACTTGACGATTGTATAGCTTGCGTAGAAGAAGCGTCGGCGGATGACAACGCTGCAGGATGCACTGATCATATACGGGGCTTGTTCTGCAGTAATCAAACATGTTCAGGATACTCGTCTTCGCGTTGTCCGCAGGGTCAGACGTTGAGAGAACAAGAAGAATTAGAAACTACACTTCTATCTGACCCTCGCGGCTGTTGTACAGTGTCGTGTGCGGCTGCGAGATGCGATTGGGATAAAACACTCAAACCCAATCCAGAAACAATTCCGAGATCGCAGGGCTGCTGTATAGACAAAACTTGCGAAGACGCAGATTGTCCTCCAGATTACAGACGGAAAGCTAATCCAGAAACGATTTCGGTAAGAGATGGCTGCTGCGAACCCGTAGTGAGGAGTTATTCAAACAAACGCATTCTAGCTGATTGCGATGAAATGCACCATGTGGCGGTCGGATCAAATCAAGAGGCAACATGCAATAGTTCGGCAATGTATGGCAGCGACGGAATTTGGAGTAATTGTAAGTGGGATGATAATGTTGCATTCTTTAATGATTGCGATAGAGACGATACGGCGCCAGGGAATAATTTGGGCTCCGTTCAGCTACTTCCAGTCGGACCTCTTCCAGGGGAAGACGCAAGACCGACAGGGAAGCATGTGTGGTACCAAGACCTCTCTTCAGACTACAACGTTGTGAACGACTGCGATGATGGATGCGAACCCAATCCGTTGGGTGGTGGAGGGGTTATATGTAGCGATAGTTGTAGAGATAAAATTGATAAATATGGCAGAGTGTGCGCGAAACGGTCATCTGGAGGAGCTATGTATTGTTTGCCTCGGCTTTGGGATAGTGGAGACTCAAATGCCGAAAGTATGAATGACTATACCGGTGGAATTCTTTCTACACCCAATTAATTCTTTTTTTAGAATAAATGACAGAGCCTTTACATTTTGTATGTGTTCTTACCCTTCGTAATCTTCTATTACTCACAAAGGAATAGAAGATCTAGAAATCAAACCCTATTTTATTTAGAGCACGCATTACCGTTCTTGCAGTACAAATCTGCGCGTATGTCCATAAGAACCTCTCCGGCTACATTAGTACCGTGCCCGCTCGGCCACGTAAAATTTCCCCTTGCATGCATGGTAATTGATCGAAACCCGCTCCTAAGGAGCTTGTTCTTCAACATGGGATGCTGATCGAGCTTCAGTCGAAAAAGTCTTTTAAGTTCTACGACCCAGGTTTCATCGATTTTCAAGCGTTTTAGAGGTATCAAAGATCTGCGAATTAAAAATGCCTCTTTACCATACATCTTGGTAAAATCTATATTTTGCATTTTCAGTGACGATTCGTTAATAAAGTGTAGCAAGGCTCCCTCCACGCTGTTGTAGACCGTCCCATCTACGCGGAACGGATGGTGAGAAAATCGAGAAAATCCATTATCATAGACACCCTTGTATTGAATTCTGTACAAGTTCAAAGGCTCGAAATATCGGTAGACAAATGCGCGCTGCCTATATTCATTAGGCGAGCCGATGGCCTTCCACTTAGGCTTGATATTAGGCCGATTTGCATGAAAAATTGAAGTTTGTCTTAGAGATTCGATAGGCTCAAGTTTCAGGATATGGCACAAAAGTATCGCTACAACCATCCCGGCTCTTCCGTGCCCCCCGCGGCAGTGAACATAAACCTTGTGGGTCGAAGGAAGATTGACGATAATATCTGAAAGCGTGCTTATGAAGCTGGAAAAAACTTTCCAATCTCTAGGGACGCTGCGGTCTCGAATTGGAAATAGTAGTTCCTTACAAGATGAAGGTAGACTGTAAGGAATAATTTTGCGCTCGCCGACACACGTTAGATTTACAAAATATCTCACGCCTTCTCTTTCCAACTCATCTACATCTGACTGCTTGGGGTAGCATCCAAATAAAGCTCTATTTTCTATGAAATAAGATGAATTCTGCATTTTATTTCAAGGCGCATATGATTAGATGGTTCTTGTAAAATTTTTGTCGTGCTTATTCAACAGGAGGATTGCTCGCATATCCATACGCGACCTGTTTATCCCACAAATCCTGAGGCAAGAAACCAGTAGTCTCGTCATCATACCTCTGCATACGAGCCTGGTACTCCTCGTCGGTCTCCTTGTGAAATAATTCTATTCCTTGTTCTCCAGTTGCTCCGATAAATGCCCAATAGCCGCAATCTCCATCCCGAGGCACGTCTTGCAATTCAAATTCAGTATTTTCTACTCGTTTAGCTTCGGTCGCTATAGATTTCTCCAATTTTTCCCATTTCAGTCTAGCGGCCATCAATCTGTTTTGTAAAAAGTCTACCTCTTCGTCGTCACTCTCTAGTCCTAAATCCTCTTCTATATCAGTTATCGCTCTAGAGGCGTCATCTGCTTCTTCAGACTTGTACTGTATTGCAGCGTCTACGGCGGCAAAGCTTTCGTCGCCCCTTTTAGGGATTAGAATTTGAAAATGTTTACCATTGCCATGTATCGCTATCTTGGGTAGATTAAAATCACACGCTTCACCAATCCGTAGCCACTTATTCTTGGATGTGTATTCAGTTCCGTTTGCTAATTTAAGAGTGTACGGGAGTTGGTACATGTATATGCATACACCGAAAATTTTGGACATTATATCAAATTCTCGGTCCTCCGCCCAGAATTCATACGGAATTGGATTCTTTCCAATCCCACCTTTTGCCCTACGTTTTGCTAATTCTTCAGATGAAGTAAGCGACGGAGCGTTGTAGTCGGCTATTGCGCGGCGTATATCGGTTGGAGTAGGCGCGTCGTCGTCATCGTCATCCGACGGAGGAGACACGTCGTCGTCATCCGACGGAGGAGACACATCGTC
>Ga0209630_10004872_pt1 | contig 11582 bp, 8 predicted proteins | sample COG_01_FD_184745 | JGI IMG/M metagenome (GOLD analysis project Ga0209630, IMG submission 184745) | Pelagic Microbial community sample from North Sea - COGITO 998_met_01 (SPAdes) (version 2) | ecosystem: Environmental > Aquatic > Marine > Neritic zone/Coastal water | place: Helgoland, sampling... | reverse complement strand
CAAAAGACTTTCTCCAGAAGCGAGAAACACAATCACGATTGAGAACGACGAAAACAAATGGGGACTCGAACACAGCCTCGAACTTGTCGACACCTGCGCATTGGTACTGGACATACACCATCACTGGTGCCGTGAAGGCGAATATATACGTCCCACCGACGATAGATTTGCTCGCGTAATAGATTCATGGCGGGGTGTACGTCCTGCAATACATTATTCATACAGTCGTAACGAAGCATTACCCGAAGGCTTTGTACATGACACAATGCCTAACTTTACAACACTACTAGAATCAGGACACAAGAAAGCAAAACTTAGAGCGCACAGCGATTACTACCCTAATAGCGTTGTTAATGACTATGCATTGTCATTCTTACCCTACGCAGACATTATGTGTGAATCCAAATGTAAGAACCTGGCTAGCATCGGGTTGTATAAATACTATACGGAGAAGAATAATGAGTTACCTAAACAAAATGTACAGCAACAAGAGCTTAAGGTCAACAGGCTCGATCCAATCATCATCTGATAAGAATCCTAATAGGGTTGCAGGTGGTCTAAAAGCACAAGGTGTTGACACGTTTGAAATGCTAGGTGAGGACGGAGCAGTACAAAAGATTCCAACACATGCATATGTACAAAGTCTAGAAGAACAAATTAGAAAACAACGTGCTGCTATGACAGTGCTTGAGCGTAAACTAGCAAGACAAGGAAAGTCTTTGGAAAGTCTAGAAACATTCGTTCGCACAACAAGATAAATACTGTATAGGAGTTATATATGCAAGACTTAAAATTAGACAAAATTATTAGTCCAAGACCCGATAAAGGCCCAGGATTTACTAACGTAAAATTAAAGCCGTCAACTAAACTTCCCGAAGTTAAAAAATCACAAAAAGAAGTAACAAATGAAAAGAAGGGTTGGAAATACTAATGATTAAAAAATGGATAGATTCTAGAACAAAAGAGCGTACATCTTGGGACGGCGCCGCATTAATAATACTAGGACTTATGGTATTATTTCTTGCACCACTAGCAAAAATTGCCGCAGGTTTAGCCATAGCATACGGTGCTTGGACTATTTGGAAAAAAGAAGACTAAGCAATGGCAAGAGAGTATACACTAACATTCGAAACGTCTGATAACGCTAGAGAAGTATCTGAAGGCGTTACTCGAGACCAATATAATGTAACAATTACAAAAGTAGCAACTGGACAAGTTATCCAAATACTTGATGTTGTAAGTTATTATGATAGAGATGATTGGTGTAAAACTGTATTTGAACATGCAAAAGAAGGATTAGATCATGAAGACGGTCCTAGTTGTTGCTATGTTAATGCAAGTTACGTAGTCTAAAGTTTACTAATATCTAAATCACTACTAGCTGGCATATCCCATATATGCTTTCTTTCAACACCTTTGCGTTGAGCAAAACTTTTTACATCACATTGTGAACAAACATGGAAGTAATTGTTATTCAATCGCTTAGGATCCATGCTACCTCTTGCTCTAATAAATTCTTCATCACAACTGTCACATCTTAGGCTAACATATGTACGCTCTCTAGTATACATATGTTTACTACCTAATTTAGACTTGCGAGTGTGCCGGGTTCGTTTCTTAAATTCTTTAATGAACATAACTATATTTAACATTAAGATTATAAAACGATACGATAAATAACTGTAATAAGGAGATCAAATGTCTATTTGTACACTAACAGAAGCAGCAAAACAACAAATTGATACTATTTGTAGAGAAAATAATGCAATTGGAGTTACTTTAAATATGAAGGGCGGCGGCTGTGCAGGTTTTGAATATGATTGGGGTACAATTAGTGATGCTCGTGATATTAATAAAGGCGATGAACTTATAACAACTGAGCAAGGTAATAATTTTATTATTGGTTCTCATAGTATAATGTTTATGGTAGGCACAGTAGTAGACTACAAAAAAGATATTATGGGATCAATGTTTGATATATCCAATCCTAACGCACAAAGCAGTTGCGGATGCGGAGTAAGTGTAAACTTTGATATGGATAAATTAGCAATACCACTTGAGATGGAGCAATAAATGGCAAAACAAGATGTAAACATTGGTGTAGAAGGTAACGACGGCACCGGCGATAGTATTAGAGAATCGTTTCGTAAAGTAAACGAAAACTTCCAAGAACTTTATGCAGTATTTGGAGTAGGTGGGCAAATATCATTTACTACACTAGGAGACACTCCAGAGACTCTTGAAGCAGGAAAGATTATTACAACTAATAGTGCAGGAAATGCAATTAGGTATAGTACAATCGGAAGTGACTCAGACTTAGATGCTGCAGAAGATGATAGTATTACTGTAGATGTTGCTAGTGTTCCAGGTAAGATTATTTTATCAACATCATTTAGTGCCTTAGTAGACGACAATGTTAATCCTACGCTAGGTAGTCATTTAGATGCAGCCAACTTTGGTATTGCAGGTGTGCAGATTAGTGAAAGTGCAGCAACAGCTATTAATTCACAGCCTGGTAGATCAACTTCATACACAATTGATGATTTAGTTATTACAAAAGGCTACGGTGACAGACGTTATATTACTAGCGGACTACCTATTAGAATTGCAGCTGAGCCAGCAACTAGAACACAGTTTACCAAAACAATTACAAGTTATGTAGATGGTAATTTGTTTATCTCAGGTCACGGATATGACAGTGGTGCTAATGGTACAGCATTTATTTTCCAAGCAGAAGATACTGATCCAACTGGAATTACTAGTGGAACAACATATTATATTAGATATATAAACGACGACCAAATTGGGTTATATGCTACAGCAAGCCAAGCACAAACAGAAAGTGCAATAGAAGCATCAAATAATAAAATTAATGTAAGTGGTACTATTGCGGCTGACGATACACATACAATAACTGATGCAGGATTTGATAGTACACTAGAAGGTAACTTCTTAAAAGATGTAGGTATGCCACGTGATGCAATTGTAAGACGTCAAGGTGATACTATGGAAGGTGCATTAACACTTTTTGATCATCCAGGTGATCTAGCAGGAGACGGAACTCCAAATGGTGATTCAGATTTACAAGCGGCTACAAAATATTATGTAGACAACACAGCATATAGTTCGCCAGAAGTTTTATTTGTAAGTACAGCAGGTGACGACAGCATGGCAGGTGTGCCAGCAGGCAAAGAAGGAACTGCTAACGTTTATGCATATAGAACAATTAATGCAGCTGCGAAACGTGCTGAAGAATTAATTAAAACAGCTCCGGAAGAACCAGGTCCGTATTTTCAAACACTACAGCATAGCACAAATACTGATAGTACAGTTATTACAGCAGGCGTAGAAAACCCTGTAAACAGTATTACAAGTTCTACACTACGATTAAATAAATCGTACATTGTTGCTGAAGTTTCAAACTATATTAGATACACATATCCAGATTTTACTTATAATGTAGCAACATGCGAACGTGACTTAGGATTGATTGTTGACAGTTTACGATTAGATGCAGAACGTGGTAACAATGCTAACTACCTGTCAAGAACTGCTGGTGAAAGATACTATTCAAGTGTAAGTGGTCGTATTGCAATAACTACACAAAAATTACAAACTAATGATAGTTTTAGATTTTTAGGAGAGATTATAACAAGTGCTATTTTACAAAATAAATTGTTAAACGAAAAGTCAATTCAAAGTATTGTTAAAAAGTCAGGAGACACACCTTCACTTGTTACAACTACTACAACACACGGATTGAAAAACGGAAACATTGTAGAGTTTGATACTGTTGCTGGTATGACTGAGATAGAAGGTCAATTTGCTTTTGTAAAAGTTATTGATACAACTAGTTTTGAATTGTTTACTGACAGTGCATTAACTACAGCATTTGATAACTCGTCTTATACTCCTTTCGTAAGTGGTAAAATTGGTCTACGTTATCAAACTAAATTCCAACAAGATACATCACAGGCAGCTGTTTGGGACGGAGCCTCTGGTGGTGCTGAACCCAACGGTGCAAGTTCTGTTAGTAACAATGTTAGTCTAATAAGAACTATTATTGCAGATGGTATTACTGCTGGTGCTGATGTTGCATTTGGTAACAGATATGAATTAACAATGGTTAACGGACCTAACGGTCAATTAGATCAAACTAATCCAGACAATGTTGATGCATTACCTGGTAAAGTATTAAGAGGTAAACGTTCAGGAGCGATTGGTAGAATTATCACATCAGTACAAGATACTAATTCAACTGACTTTTATCTACAACTTTTAGATCCTAAAAACTTTGAAGCAGGTGAAGAAATTGAAATGGGTAATTTTGTTAAGAAAAAACAAATTACTATTAAAGTTGAGTCAGGACAATACGAAGAAGATTATCCAATAAAACTTACTAAAAACGTTTCATTAAAAGGTGACGAATTTAGACGAGTAATTATACGTCCTAAGGAGCGTATATCGCAATCATTGTATGCAAATACATATTTCTATAGAGATGCAGAATTTGACGGTTTAACACTTACTACAACAGGTACTCCGTTTGTAAACCAGACTGGAATTACACAAGGATTTTTTGGTTACCATTATTTAAAAGATAATACAAAGCCAATAAACGTAGGCGGAGCAACAACTAATTTAGGAAAGTACGAAACTGCTGCAAATATTGTTAAGTCTAACAAAGAGTTTATACAAGACGAAGTAATATATTTTATCAATACAACATATCCGGCATTAGTTTATAACGAAACAAAGTGTCGTAGAGATACAGGAATAATTGTTGACGGCATTGTAAAAGATTTAACACGTGGAGGCAAAGAATTTGCTTTAGAAAATCAAGGCGAATATTATACTGGAGCAGTAAGTGGTCAAGAAACTGAAACAGCAGCGGCAATTAATTATATTAGTACACTAACAGCACAACTACTTGTAGGAACAGCACCTACTAAAAATACTGGCACAAACTTTGATCCAGATGTTACACAAGGAAAAGCTGAACTAGACTGGTCTAGTAGTAGTGTTTCTTATAAGCAAGGCGACTTTGTTAAAAAAGGATCATTATATTATAGAGCATTAAAAAATCATATATCTGCAGCAAGCGACGAAGATACTGATGTACTATCAGCAACATATCAACAGCTTACTGATACAACACAATGGATACAAGTAACAAGTAGTGTTACAGTAGTTGGTCAGCTTGTTGATGTAGTAGCATTTGCATTTGACTCAGACTATAATCCACCTAAACGCAACGATGAAATGGATGTGTTTATGATGGACGATGCAACCATCGTGCGTAATGTTACTGTACAAGGACACGGCGGCTTTATGTGTGTACTTGATCCTGAAGGACAGGTACTAACTAAATCACCATATATTCAAACAGCTTCAAGTTTCTCAAAGAGCGAAAACAAAAAAGCATTCCGAGGTGGTATGTATGTTGATGCTTTTGCAGGTAATATTCCAATGCGTGTACAAGGCAACAGTGGTAACTATACTGATGCTAACGGAAGTGTTGCTCTTAACGCATTTACACTTTATGTTGAATCACAAGATGTTGGCGGAGCAGGACAAGGTTTAAAACTTAGACTTCCTGAACTTCCTGCACCATTTTATTACAAAGGTCAACGTTACCAAGTTAATGCTATTTCAAATTATGATAGCGGATTAGGTAGAGCAGTTATTTACTTAGACCCGGGTTCAAACTCCAGCAATGGTTGGAACTTTACTGGCACGGATTTAGTTGGTGCTGTTGGTCATGACGAAAATGATGTAAACCAAGATATATTCTTACAAACAGCAGGTAACAGATCAATACTAGGTAATGACTTTACACAAATTAACGACTTAGGTTACGGACTTGTAACTACTAACGGTGCGTTCTCTGAAATGGTTAGTATGTTTACATACTATACACATGCGGCATACTATGCAGCTAATGGTTCAGAGATTAGATCACTAAACGGTTCTAACGGTTACGGTAACTTTGGTTTAGTTGCTGAAGGCGCTGATCCAAACGAAATTCCAGATCAGGTTACTACACTAAACAATATGACGCAACCTGTTAAAGCATTTACATATGGCGGATTTACAAACGCATCAGGCGACACTGCTATAACTGTTTATGATTTTAAACAAGAACCTATGAAAAATGCTTATCTAACTATTAACCATGGTGGAGCAACTGGTACTCTTAATTATAAAATTACAAACATACAAAATTTATCAGATGCAGATGCAGACGGAACTGACGGAGATACAGGATCAGTTGTAGTAACAGGTATTGAAACTATTAACAATGCTGGTATTACAGGAACACCTGGCACTGACGGAGTTTATAATAATGTTGCACAAAAATCAACCACTGGTGGTGGTGTAGGTGCTACGTTCACAATTACAACTGCATCAGGAGTGGCTACAGCAGTTGTTTCAAATGTTGGTAACGGATACGCAGTAGGTAATACTGTTACTGTAGATGGTGCAAACATAGGTGGAACAACAGTTACTAACGATATAACTATTCCAATAACAGCAGTGTATCAGACTACAGCAGGTACATTTAGTAATAGAGTTTATAGACTAACTATTCAAGAAGCAGGATCTAACACAGACTTCTTTCCCGACTTACAAGGAAATGTATCACACAATGACTTGTTAGAATATAGACAAGGTGAAAACTTTATATTTGATAATATAGACACTCCAGATATAAGTGAGCGTCCTAGTACAGCAGTTAACTTTGATGAGAGTGATACTACAACTTATCGTAGTACAGGCTTCACACAGAAAGATGATCAAAACCAAGATCTTAATGCAGATGAAATTAAAGTTACATTTGATGCAGATTTCAGATATGTAACACCAACAATTGATTACTTAAACATAGGAACTAGTGCTCCACTTGGTGGCGGCACATTAGGTAGTGCAGTATCAGATACATATCTAGCAATCAAAAAATTAGATAGTGCTAGTGCAACTAGAATTGTACAAGATTCAACAAATGCATCAACACAAGTAATTAGAAATCCAGGAGACGCTGGCTATGCAGGAGGAATGGTTTTTGCATACGGTGGAAGAATACTACAAGTAATTAACTACGATGCAATTACTAAAGGTTCGATCACTGGAGCAACTGCTGCTAACCCAGTAGTAATTACAAGTGCAAGTCACAACCTGTCAAACGGCGATAGAGTAGAGTTTGAAAATGTCGGTGGCATGACAGAACTTAACGGAAAGAATTATTACGTTAATAATGTTACTACAAACACTTATGAATTGTATGTTGATTCAGGATTATCAAGTACACTAGACGGTACTGCATTTACAGCATACACTAGCGGTGGTCGCTGGATTGACTTTACAAGTGTTTGGTATATTGAAACACAAACTGTTGCAAGTACAGACGTAAACGGGTCAGTAACAGCAGGTATTAGATTAGTACCTACAGCAGACCGTGATATATACTGTGGACTATCATCAGGAAGTACAGCAGAAATTACAGTAGCTATATCATTACTTAGAGCAACAGGACACGATTTTACAGAAATTGGTACTGGTGGATTTAACACTAGTAACTATCCAAATGTATTGCTAGGTGAACCAATTGGTGGTTCAAATGCTAAAGCACCAGCATATCAAGATGCTGATAATGCAAGTAAAGCACAAGTTTGGGAACGTAGAAAAGGTAGAGTATTCTTTATCAGTAGTGACAATGATGGATTCTTCCGTGTAGGTAAGTATTTTGTTGTTGATCAATCAACTGGTAGTATTACATTTGCAGGTGACGTTGGTATTTCAAGAGCAGCATCATTAGGATTTAAAGATGGTGTTACTATTGATGAATTTTCAAATGATGAATTATTTACTGACTTATCTGATACCGCAGTGCCAACTGAAAAAGCAGTAGCAAGTTATGTAAGTAGACGTTTAGGACATGACGGTACAGCACAGCTTACTGGTACAGCTAGATTTGCTCCAGGGTTCTTAGCATTAGATGGTTCGACACCTTTAGAAGCTAACTTAAATGCTAATAGTAAGCAAATTAAAAACTTACTAGATCCAACAGATGACAACGATGCAACAACAAAAGATTTTGTTAGTCAAGCAGTTAGTAACTATGACGAACTTGACGATTTAAGAAATGTAACAATACACACAGTTACAACTCCAAATAAGAGTAAACAAATACTTACTCCTACAGGATCTCAACGTTTAGTAGTTGAACCAGAATCCCCGGGGTTATTTGTTATAGGTGGAACTATTACAGACGGTACAGCACAAGGTACAGTTGTAGCACTTGAATCTAGATTTGATAAAGTTCTTAATCAGAACATAAGAATTGTTACTTACAATCTAACAACAGTAGGAAACTTTAGTACTACAGCAAGTCCAATTAATAACGGAGTTGTAGGATCGCCAGGCGCAACAACAGCCAATGTACTTGAGAATCCAGTAGATGAAGTTACAAACGCAGTTGAAGCAACAACAAGTGATATTAATATTACAGTAAACAGATTGGCATCGAGTACTGAAATTGATTTACAACTTGAAGCACAATCTATTATTAACAGCGATGTAAATGACGATGCTAACATTGCACAAAATAAAATAATGATGAATCGTGCAGGTACACTTGCTAACAGCACAGGATTATTAGGAGTTGACGGTGACGTTACTAATGGTAGAACAGGGCAAACATCAAGAGGTCTTGCAGCATTCGAAGACGAAAGTTTTGCAGAAGACATTGAAATTACTGTTCAAGGCGGAACACTAACATTAATTACAGGCGATACACTTACACAAGGAACAAATACTGGTGTTGTTGTAAATGATGTTACAAATAGTACAACTGCTCTTATTAGAACAGGTGATGCATGGGTAGCAGATGCAACTATATTACAAAGGTCAACATTTAACAATGTAACTGGTGTTACATCAGCTCCGGCAAGTTTAGCTACTGTATTTGTACAAAGTATTAAACGCACAGGTTATATAAGTTTACGTGATCGAGGTGTTGATTATGCAAAACTTCCAGAACTTACAACTGACACAGTAATTGGTAGACAACAAGCTAGTACTGGTAGAGCAGAAAGTGTAACGTTTGCACAAGTTATTGATCAAGGACTAGGATTAGCAGATGGTGATTTTGCTGCTGTACTACCTTACTTCTCAAGTGGAAGTATTGTAGGAGATCCAGGACAAATACTTGTTAAAACTGGTACTGGTGCATATAGCACAAGTGAAATAAGTTATGAAAATGAAAACACAAGTGTTGCAAAACGTAGAAACGACGGAAGTTTACAAGCGACATCATTTATTGTAGGTGGTACAGCAAGTAACGTAGTACTAAGTGAAAACTTAGGTACACTATCATTTAAAACTCCGGGACAAGGAACTATCCTAACAGCAAGTGGTGCAAGTAAACCAACTATTAACACAGGCGGAAATATTAAAGTAGGCGAAATGAGCGTTGCTCCGACTGAAAGTACATTCCATGCTAATAGTGCTTACGGTTCAGTAGGTGGCGCAGGCTCAACAGAAGAAACTAGTGCTATAGCAACACGTTGGTTATATACATCATTTATTGAATCGCCAAACGAAAAAGATACTAATGGTACAGGTATTGGACTAGGAACAAATACAGGATTTAGCGAAGGTGGTGCAGATACTATTACTTTTGTTACAAGCGGAACTGTAGAAGCAAAAGTTACTACATCTGGTGTTGAAACTGATGCTATTACAAGTATAAGTGATAATACTGATTTAACACTTACAGCAAATGGTACTGGAACTGTTTATGTTAATGACACACTTAAACTAAGTGGCAATATTACAAAAGGTACAGGCACAATAACAGTACCTAATAATACTACAGGTACTATGGTCCTAAGCGTAAGTGATACCACAGGACAAACAGGTGTAAACCAAACTTTAAGTGCAACTGGTAATATTAGTGCAACAGTTGACGGATTAGGTACATCAAGCAATGTTCAATTTGGTCAAGTAACAACAACAACTATTACAACAGGTGCATCATCAACAGCAGGTAGCTTTACAGGTAACTGGAGTTTAACAGCTGGATCACGTATGCAAGCAACATACGCTGACTTAGCTGAGTACTATGAAGGTGATGTAGAATATGCAGTAGGAACAGTTCTTGTATTTGGTGGTGACAAAGATGTTACACAAAGTACAGAACATCGTACAACAAGAGTAGCTGGTGTAGTAAGTGATCAAAGTGCTTATACTATGAACGAAGGATGTCCAGGTATAAAAACACTTACAGCACTACAAGGTAAAGTTCCTGTAAATGTAATTGGAAAAGTTGCCAAAGGTGATATGTTGGTTGCAAGTGCAATACCAGGATATGCTATTGTTGACAATGATCCTAAAGTAGGAAGTGTAATTGGTAAAGCAATTGGTGCTAAAGATACAACAGAAAAAGGAACAGTTGAAGCAGTAGTAGGTAGAGTATAATGTCTGATAATAACGTAAACAACATTAAAAATAAACCAGTTGTTCAAACTGACGATCGTACAGGACAAACTTTTACGTTTTATCCTAACGGTAACGGTGCACCAATGATAAGCATGGAGCCAAAGCAAATAAATACAGTAAGCGAGGAAAACAATGGCAAATAGATATCCATTAGTTGTTGACACAACCAACGGCAATAAAATTAGAGAAATTCCTAACGGTGACAATCTACAACTTACTGGTAACAGTGTTATTGGTGCTGTAGATGTAACAGCAAGCGGCACAATAAGTGCAAATGAAATTAATGCAACTAGTATAAAAAAGGGTGGGACTGAAATTGCAACAGTAGCAATTACAGGTGCATTTTCAGATCTAACAGGTAGTCCGACACAATTAAGTGACTTAACTGATGATTTGAATGTATTAGTTCCAGGAGATAATGTTGGTACACTTACAAACAACGTAGGTTACTTAACTACAGTAGCATTTGCAGATTTAACAACGACACCAACGACACTAGCAGGTTATGGTATTACTGATGCGGCAACACTTGCACAAGGTGGACTAGCATCAACAGCAGTACAACCAGGAGCAAGTGTAAGTGTACTTACAAACGATGCAGGCTATTTGACATTAGCAGATATACAAAATGGTGCAGTCACAATAGATGTAAACAACACTGGTGATTTAGTTGGTAGTGTGTTCGCAGACGATTCAACTGTACTTGTAGATAGTATACTAGCCGCAGTAAATTTAGACGGAACAATTAGAGGTCATGTTAGACCTAATGCTAACCAACATAACCTTTGGGACTTGGGTACAAACGCTGTAAGATTTAAAGATGCTTATTTTGCAGGAACAATCAACGGAGCTCTCGTAGGTACACTTGACGGTGACATTACAGGTAGTGTATTTGGTGATGATTCAACTGTACTTGTAGATGGCAACAACAATAAGATTGTTGGCCCAGTAGAAACATTTAGTTTAAGAACAACTAATGCAACTATTGCACTTGGATATCTAGCAGGTCAAACAGATCAAGAAAATAGTTCAGTAGCAATAGGTAATCAAGCAGGTAATAACGCACAAGCCGCTGGGGCAGT
>Ga0209630_10004870_pt1 | contig 11588 bp, 17 predicted proteins | sample COG_01_FD_184745 | JGI IMG/M metagenome (GOLD analysis project Ga0209630, IMG submission 184745) | Pelagic Microbial community sample from North Sea - COGITO 998_met_01 (SPAdes) (version 2) | ecosystem: Environmental > Aquatic > Marine > Neritic zone/Coastal water | place: Helgoland, sampling... | reverse complement strand
AATGGCTAAGTGAGGAAAAGTTCACTGACCTGACGGTAAAAGAATTAGAACAGTTAGCTGAGTTTATAACAAATAAAATACTACTAGCTAGAAACAAACAAAAGTGAATATTATGAAAAACTGTGATTTTTGTGGGAAACAATCCCAGAAACTCTCATTAAACTCTTTATAGTGTGGGAAAGTTGCCAAAAAGTGTTAGAAACGGATCGGTTTAATGAATACCATGCTAACTGTTGGAGAATAGGGTATAAATTTAATATAAAATAAAAAAGTGATAAATTAAAAAATAATTAGTGTATAGCCTGTCTTTACGACAGAGCTTTTTTTTAATATATTCAGAATATATTTTTAATTAATTGCCGCCATCGTTAAAATTCCATAAAAAATAAATAAAAAAATAGTAGATTAGTTCATGGTAAAGAAAGATGCTGAATTGAAATTGAAATGCAAGATATAATTAAATCGCAAGACCAAGAAGAATTAAAAGATTATTTTCTTAATGGAAATGTATCAACTCGCATGGCTGTTGTTATGAATCCGCTATGTGATCCAAATTGGTTGATTGGAGATGTTGATATAATATATTTTTATTACATAAAACATGACAAGAAACGATTACCAGACTGCTTGCATAACAATATGCTGATGATGAGCGTTGAAGGGGATGAGAAAAGTAACAAATACATGGATGAGCATGGTTAAAGATGCAATTTTTATTTAAATGTCTATTTTGTAGTCCTGTTTTTGTGATTATATTTAATTTAATTAAATATAAGAGCAATGTATTAGAAAAATTAAGTACAAGTTACGCATCTGCTAGAGAATTTAGTCCAACATTGCCATCACTAGGCAGTGAGAGTTTGTTTCTCATTTTAATTTTAATGTTTAGCGTTGGATTTTTGCTACTTATTTTTAATTTTTTTAAACTTTTAGGTATTTTTAGCTTAATTTTTGCTTTAATTTTTTATTATTTGGTTTTAGACGCTGATTTTTTTGTATTTGGCATGGTTGGAGGTTTATTTTTGATGTTTTTTGAGGTTGAATCGGTAAAAAAGGGGAAAAAAGTCGAAAAAATTGAAAAAAAATTAAAAAAAGCTGGAAAAAAAATAAAAAATGGGCCAAAGGTGTTAAAAAAGGCTGAAGTAGTTGATGGTAAGGGTGTTGACCGACCGATTCCGTCTGTTCCAATGGATAAGGAGGCTTTAAGGTGGAAAAAATACGATGAGAAGACAGCACCGGCGAGGAAAAAGGTGGAAATTTTTTTCTCTGACCGAGTGATTGAGTTAAAAAACAGATTTTTTCCAGCTAGGTCGAAAAAAACAGATGTGAGTCGTGAATTGATAACGCTAACGATAGTAATATGTGGTTGTGTATGCAGTATGTTTATAGTATTTTTACTTCAGAGTCTTGATTAAATAAAAATGCTATAAATTAACGCTTTACACTTTCAAAAAGTTTTGCTAAAATGTTTTCTTAGTGTTTTGAGGAAAAACAATCCTAAAACTTTCTTTAATTTTAACAATGGAGTAGTGACATGGCAGGTCCGGGTCGTCCAAAGGGTAGTAGTGGCATTAATAAGTCTGCTAAGATCCGCGAGTATCTGGAACAGAATCCAGATTCAACAACAACGGAAGTTATTGAAGTTCTTGCCCAAGAAGGAATTGATGTGAGTCAGCCTTTAGTGGTAGGTGTTCGTAGTCGTGCTTTTGGAGTGAAGAAAAAGCGTGGTGAGATTACAATTAATGAGTTAGAAAATTTAAATAATAATATTGACAGCATATTTGACGACCGTGAAATGGTTGGTCAGGTCATGGATCAATTTGAATCATGGGCAAATGAACTTGGCGGTTGGGAAAGATTTACCAAAGCTATGAAAACAGCGTTGGCAAATGAAACCTTCACTGCTAATCCAGAATCTAATGCTGTTGAAGATGAAGATGAAGATGACGAAGAATACCAGACGGAAGTTCAGAAAGAAATTGCATCTCAATCTGAATCTGAATCTGAATCTGATGAAGCTGATGAAGAATACGAAGACGAAGAATAAATTAATAAAATCTCCCCCAGAGCTTTATTAATTCAGCGGTTTGATCCGACCAGTTTCACAACAAGGTAGATCAAACCGCTTTTTTTTAATTATAAATATTATTTAAGCGAGAACCGGATGCTCGAACATTTAAATGTAATAGGACAATTTCAAAAATTAAAAAAGAATGATACACTAAAAGGTAGCGCAATTGAAAAGTACAAAGCTGCTCGTGTTTCTAGATTGCGCGAATTATACACAATTCATGAGCCACTTTTAGAAAAGCGATGTACTTACGAGCATCCAAATGATGCGCGATATAATTGTTATGGCATGTTTCCGGCAGATGAGAACGCTATGAACAGTCCTTTTGATTTACCAGACTTCGAGAGTCAAATGCCAGACGTAGATGATTTCAAATAAGACTTGCACAAATAATAAAACAAGCTGACGTGAGCTAAAAGGAAAAAGACCTTTTAAGTACCGTGCTTTTATTTTTTATTAATTAATGGGTCTTCTGCTATTTATTAACAAAAAAACTGTTGCACAAATGAAACAACTTTCTAGAAGCTGCCTGTTTAGAAAAGTGATTTAAGTTTTTCGACTTGCAATTAATTAATAAAAATGGGCCTATTTGATATTTAATAAATTTTGACCTTTATCCAGATTGTTGCACAAATCCCGGAGCTTAAAAAAAAGTTTGTTTCAGGCCCGGAGGATTTATTTTTTGCATTGCAATTAATTATAAAGAATAGCATATTATATTAATTTAATAATCTTGACCTTTATCCGAGCGGAAATAAAGGCTTGACCTTTATCCAGAACGAGTTCTTTGGTTCCATGCAAGAATGCGGTAAATAGAAGCCATAATTGCCGCAAGATATGCGGCGATTATGTTGTAGTAATTTATAAAAAATTTAAGAGTAGTTTGCTGAGAGAGTATCAATCAACAACTTTCGAGGATACGCAGATGCTTTTGAACTATCATTCAGATGTAGACCAGAGCAAGGTCAATCATTACGATGCAGACAAATTCCTAGATGGGATTCCAAAGTTCCGTAGTTTTGATCGGATGTGGAATTGGTACAATCGCAAGAATCGTTCTATTAGGAAACGTACTAATCTTGGCAAGCGTCTGGATAGTAAAACAGAGCGTTGGATTTTAGAGAATGGCAGCGTACATCATATCATTAAATATGCCGATGTTTGCGAAACTCGTTTACCGATTGAATTTGAAGATGTCATTTTCAATGAAGAAAACATAGAGTTGCATGGCATTTCATATTTAAAAAATAGAATTTTTCATATTGAAGGTGGAGAGCGTAAAGGCATTCCTGCTTATGAGCAACGATTTAGGGCTAATCCTAGATTGTTATTGAATTACGCAAAATATCTAAAAACTCGTTTGCCGGAAGATTGGGAACCTAGTCTTATTGGAGATGCAAGAGTTTGTTGTGAGTATGCTTATGGTTTCTTGAATGGTCGTTTGCCGGAGCAACTTCATAATTATATGTATATGGCTCAACTGTCGGATGAAAAAGATCGACGGCTGATGTATCAGGATCGTAGCAGGACGATTGAAGTGAAGGAAGTTTTTGATTTTCACATGGCAGGTTCAAACACATATTTTGATTTCATTAAATTTCAACGAGAAAATTTAAAAGAAAAGATTTCTCATTATGTAAAAAGTTATGAAATGGACGAAAATGTATCTATTGCAGAATTTTTGCATGAATTAGAATTTGGCAAATAAAAAATTATAAATTAGTTTCTGGTATAATCAGTTCTCAACAACAATCAACAATGGATTCTCTAATGATTAGCCAAGATCAAATCGCAAGGTTTCGTGACGATTTAGAAACAGTGATGTGCAAGTATTCGATTGAATTTCCTTTTTGGGGAGTTTTGTCGGAGCGAGTCAAGTTTAGTCTTGTGACGGAAGGTGTGCCTACTGCTGGCATGACACCTGATGGTCATTGTATGTTCAACGTCAATTTTATTGAAGAATTGCGAACTAAGCATAAGGATAAATTTCATAAGAAACTTTTGTTTTTGACTGCCCATGAGATCAGTCATTTTGTTTTTGAGCATGGTGATCGTCAAGGTGATCGTGACCAGATGATGTTCAATGTTGCTGCTGACTATGCGATCAATCTTTTGCTTCATTACCAATTTGGTAAAGACAAAGATTATTTCATCGAAGGTGGAATGTTAGATGAACAATATCAGGACATGACTGCTGAAAGCATTTATGAAAAACTGATGCAAGACCCTGCGAACCAGAACAGTCGCAAAAACAAAAAGATTATGATTGACATTCTTGGTGAGGGTGAAGGCGAAGGTGAGGGTGAAGGTGAGGAAGGGAATAGTGAGGTCATTCGTGACCGTAGAGTTCCTATGCCTAAGTCTGATGGTAAGAGTTCTAAGCAAGCCAAGAGCGAAATGTCAGACCATATCGTTCGTGCTTTGAGCGAAGCGTTTGCCGTTGCCAAGAGTCAAGGCAAGTTACCTGCTGATTTTGAACGTGCTATCAGCAAGATTCTAAAGCCGAAAGTAGATTGGCTTAGAGCGTTGCGTAGCAAGATGCGTTTTGGAATGAGTAGGTTAGAAAAGCGGGATGCTGATTGGTTGAATCCTAATCGACGTTTTCTAGGCAGAGATTATATTCTTCCTAGTCAGTGTGGTGCTAACGCTCCTAAGATTGCCTATGCGGTTGATACTTCTGGCAGCATGAGTCAACGTGACCTAGAGCAAGCGATGAGCGAACTAGAAGAAATCCGCAAGCGTTTCAATGCAAAGGTTTACGTTTTAGATTGTGATGCTGATGTTCATGGTTCTGGGTGGATTCAACCACAACAACCACTACCTGTTTTGAATGGTGGTGGTGGAACAGACTTTGTTCCAGTGTTTGAACACCTTAGCGAAATGCGTATGAAACCAGACTACTGTATCTTCTTCACAGACGGGTACGGAAGGTTTGGTGACAATGCACCTAACTATCCTGTTCTTTGGGTAATGACTAGCGATGTAAAGCCTCCGTTTGGCGATACGATTCAAGTCAATGTTCCGTATGAAGAATAATAGGATAACAAAACCTATGTTCCTTAATGACGGCCAGATAGTAGATGATAATTTCTTACCCATAGATTCTCCTGAAAGAGTCTACCTTTGGGCAAAGTATGTTGTGAAAGGCAAAATATCTTTAGAGAAGGAACAAATTTTATATGATTCTCCAAGACTGATTTATTTTTATAGCAAACTTTTAATTGAATTAGAAATCCCTATTCCAGATCATCTTCATAATTTTATGCTGATGGAATCAATGAACAGAGTTGATGATGACCAAAAAGAATTTATTTTAAATTTTTTAAAATTGATTAAAAAAATTCCAGAGTAGTTTCTGGTAAAGATAGTTCTCAACAACACTCTCAACAACAAACAAGGAAACGTCTTATGTCAGACAAGATCATCAACACCTCAAACGTAATTACTGGTTCTCTTAGTGAGAAGATTCGTCGTTGTCGTGCAGTCAAGACAAACAAGGGCGATGGGCTTCCCATGATGATTTACGGAAGTCCTGGGGTTGGTAAGTCGGAACAAGTTGCTCAAGCACTTGGCGAAGATGAACTAATGATCGACCTTCGATTGAACAGTCTTGATAGCATTGACCTTCGTGGCCTGCCTATCATCTGTAAAGATAAGGATCGTCGTCCTACGGAAGTCAAGTGGGTACGTCCAGAGTTTATTCCTGATGATGGGGGCGTAGTGGTTGACGGAAAGAAATACACTGGTGGTATTATCTTTTTGGATGAGATCAATACTGCTGCACCTAGCGTTCAGAATCCAGCGTTGCAGTTGGTACTTGACCGCAAGGTAGGTTCTCATCATCTTGGTAAGAACTGGTATATTTGTGCTGCTGGTAACAAGCAAGATGACAAGGCTCACGTTTATCCTTTGTCTGCTGCTTTGCGTCAACGGTTTGCGGTTTACCATTACGAACCAGACCATAATACTTGGACTAATTGGGCTGTAAAGAATGATGTTCACCCTCATGTAATTGGGTTTATCTCATTCAAACCAGATTTGTTGATTCAGCCAAGTGTGGACGAAGAATCTAACAATCCTTCTCCTAGAAGTTGGTACTATGTTTCGCAGAGACTTCATGCAGACCAGAACGAACTAGAGGACATTCGCAGCATCGTTGGTTCTGCCGCAACAGAGTTCATGGCATACCAAGCGGTTTGCGAGAATCTTCCTAGCATCAAAGATATGTTGGAAGGCAAGGTTGAATGGAAAGAGGATTCGTCAAACGTCACGATCAGTTATGCTGTAAGTAACGCTCTTGCCACTCACATGCTTCGATCTGACAATGTGAAAGATCATATCGAAAATGCCTTTGAAGCGTTGTTGAATATGTCTGGTGAACCTAGCATCTTGTTCATGCGACGAGTTATGCACTCTGATAATGACAAGTTGAAGCAAGCATTGTTTACAAGCGACAATGGTAAAAAGTGGTTCAAGAAACATGGTGATCGTATGACTAAAGCGATTCAAATGTAAAAAGAATTTGTTGTTGAGAAGTCCCTCCTGCCCCGAAAGGGGTGGGGGGATTTTTAATATATATTTTAAAGTAATTTTTAAATACAATGACGATATTGTTAAAAAAATAGAAAGTAGTTGGTAGTAGAAACATGGGACAAGAAAAAGACTTTGAAGAACTGAAAAAGGAAGCTATGGAAAACGAAGTAAACAAAAAGATTTTTGATTTGGTGGAAAAGCCCAAAGACTTTATGTTCGTTAAGTCATCGAACGTCTACCATGACCGTTATCGTGTGAACATCTACAGTTCATACCAAGATGAAGGAACCATGAGTAATTACAAAAGCCAACGAATCTCTCATTCATATTTTTGTAAATATGATGGAGAAGATTTAACAATTATTTCTGCTTAGTTTATAGTAATATGGTGAAGCGGTTTAAATCCTCTAACCAACTAATTTAAATTAAAATGAAAATTAAAAAAGGCGACCGATTAAAATTAACTGGTCCAATTATAAATTCTGATTCTACTTGGATGCCTGTTGAAAAAGACATGCCAGTGGGATTAGAAGGTAGTGTGACAGATGTTTCTAATGGGTATGGTCATCTTTATATTGCAATGCAATGGGACAATGGTAGAACATTGTCATTAATTGATTCTGACAAGTGTTATGAATTAATTTAAAATTAGCCCCTATAACTCAATTGGTAGAGTAGCGGTCTTTTAAACCGTATGTTGTAGGTTCGAGTCCTACTGGGGGTACAGGAATTTAAAATTGACAACTAAGTTTAAATTATTATAATTTGGGTTCTCCCGAACAGGAAGCGTCCTTTCCCCTACACATTGATTGTGACCTTTCTGTTTAATCAACCAGCCCTTTAGGTATTCCAAGTCTAAGGGGCTGGTATTTTTTACGGGGTGGTGTAATGGTAGCACAAGAGTTTTTGGTACTCTTTGTCGGGGTTCGAGTCCCTGCCCCGTAGCTAAAAAAATATTTATTGTAAAAAAATAAGACTTAGTTTATTGTAAATATATGAAAGGGGTCGTTCTGGTATCGACTGGATGAAAAGAGACATGCTCGCAAGTAGTGGTTAATCGACAGGCCACTTAAAAAGTCGATTAAAACGCTTTAACTGGCGAAACTCAGTTAGCACTCGCCGCTTAGTATAGCGGGGACGGTTTTAGGAAGCGATGAAGGGAGCGTCCGAAAAACCGCTGTAAAATCCTTCGGCTGCTAAATTCATTCAACGGGGATTTAGCTTGAGACACAGTTGATCGGAAAGAGGAATGTTGCTTGTTCTTTATTCTTTCTTAAATTTCATGAGCAAGATAAACTTGTAGAAGGTGTGTGGAAGGTCATCGCAGGACAGGGGTTCGACTCCCCTCGACTCCACTTTTTTTAATTTAATATCTATATAATTTTATGGATATTAACATGATAATAAATATATCTCTTGGTGTAGTTTTAGGAAGATTTCTAGGCTGGCTCTTATTGAGAATTTGCAATAGCTTTTTAGGCTGCATTCGAGATACCAAAAGAAAATTTAAAAAATAATCAAAAGTAGTTTACGGTAATTTTAGTCAATCAACCTATCTAAACACTACAGGGAATTTCTATGCCCCGAACTAAAAAGCCTAAGATCAGTTCTGATGAACAAACTTGGTTAGATGCAATCGACTCTTGCTCAACACTTTTCTCAACTAATATGGGCTATTCTAGTTGGGATGAACGTAGCAAGATGAGCAATATGTTTTTAAACATAAAGGAACACTGTCAAAAAGGTGGTGATTTTTCTATTGGTTGGGATGCTTTCTTTGACAAAATGTTTCCTGTTCAAATAGGTATTTCAGGAGGCAGGGATCATTTTTTAGAGAGTAGGTGCAGCGTTTGTTATGCTTATGCTCGGAAGCAAGGACGATTAAAATTAAATCAAGAGGTTAGGTTTTTAGGTGCGGCATCAGGTGGATGGAGAAGTGCCAGTAACGTCTATAAGTATGCTCGTTATGTAGTGCGTGGACGATTGCATGATGACATAGAGGCAGTAGTAGATTTTACCAGATGCTATAAATATCCAGAATGGCTCAACAAGCAGGAGTTGCCTTATGAGGATATTTTGATGAAGAACACTACTGCTGCTTTTCAGTTTTATTGTTCAAACTTTTATCTTCCAGATAATGTTCACAACATGATGATTGCAAGTAAACTTGGTGGCGATGTTCATGCTGCGGCTTATTTTAAAGAAAAAGAAAAGGTTGAAACTTATTTGCTGACAGCCTTAAATAATGTAGAAAAGACCATGACCGTTGGAGATTTTATTAAAAAAATTATGAAGTAGTTTTTTGTATAAATATCCTCCAACAATTAAGGAAAAACTAAATGGAACAACTACAGAACTATATCGTACTGTTACAGGCTTACATTGGTCTTGAATATGATCTTTCAGAACAAGACAAGCAAGATATTAGCGAAATGGATGGTTTAATTGACGATATTATTGCCCCAGCCTATTTTGAAGGGGAGCCAGTTTCTAATTTAGCTGGTATACTGGTCGCTGATCTGCGAAAGCTGAAGGGTCAAGTTTAATTAAATTAAAATTGACTGGACGGGAATGTAGCCCAACGGCAGAGGCAAAGGACTTAAAATCCTTCCAGTGCGGGTTCGAATCCCGCCATTCCTATTTTTACAACATGCACTCGTAGCTCAGTTGGATAGAGCAACGGACTTCTAATCCGTAGGTCGTAGGTTCGAATCCTACCGAGTGTACTTTAATTTAATCTTTATTTATGGAAATAGAAAGATGAAATCTGATGACTATTGGAAAAGCATAAAAGAGGATTGGAAAAAACATACGATTGAATTAAAAGATAACAAGTGGATTTTAAAATTTAAAAATGATAAATTAAAAGATCATACTTTCACCAGCAAAACAAAATTAGAAGAATATTTAGATTGGTTGGAAAACGCTACTTATGACTGACAAAGGTCTGCTGGATGAAATACGTTTGTCGGAAGCGGGTTGTTCTCAACCCAAACTCAGCTACATATTTAAAACTTTAAAAGCAAATAATATAACCGAACTCGAAGTTAATTTTGATGGTCATAGTGATGACGGACACATGCGGTTTACTAATGCAGTAGGTGATCCAAGCAAAGTAAAGGAAATTACACTTTACAACGAAGTTAGTCCAAATACATTCTTGGATGAACCAACACCTTTTGCATCCCAAAGTTCAGGAGCAACATATCCGGATGCATCAGCAACCTTATGTGATATTATTTGGGAATCTGTGTATTCGATTTTCGATTACAAGGATATTAGCTGGTGCGGAGGTCGTGGGAATAAAGGTTATTTAAAATTTAATTCTTTTAAAAATAAAGTTGAAATAAAATATTTAAAATATGTAGAAAGCTATGATGAGATCACTTTCAACCAAATTTCAGGAAACATTATAAATTAAAAATAAATAAATTGGATTAGTTTGCTGTATTGTTATCAGCAACAACATTTGGGAGAAAGTATGGCTAATCCATATCATCATGCGGTATCGAGTGCAAAGAAGTGGGGCGGAGAGCCGGAAGATTATCAAGCAATCCACGATTGGTTTGATGGTTCTAAAGAAATGTGGGCTGATTTCCGTCATCGTGCTTTGAGGCATCATTCTCAGGGCATTTTTGAAGCAGAGCGTATATTTGGTCATACTATTAGAATTAGCGGGAAACGAGAACTTCGTTGGTTTGAGAAGTTGGTTTCTTTTATTACCGGCAAAGAAATAAAAACTGGTCGGAAAGTGCCTGTACGCTGGATTGGCGAGCAGCATGTGAAAGAGGATTGCGGTTTTATCCCTTCTATTCAGGATTGGTTTAGGCACATAAAGCCTCAAAGATGGATGGGACAACCACCTGTTCGATTAGAAAAGGCTTTAGAAAAGGTGAAATCTAGCGAAGATTGGCAAAATCAGGTAGGAGAGAAAATAGATGTAGCAGTTTAAAAATTTAAATAGTTTACTCTTTTGAAAGAACAGATATAATCCCCCTTGAACATTTCGTTCAAGACAATTTTTTTAAGGAGAATTAAATGAAGTTAGTTTTAACAGCCGCCCTTTGCCTTGTTCCTGCTCTTGTTTTTGCTGGTGAGAAGCCAACAAGTGAAGAGCCTACTGTTGCATCGGTAGTTGCCGATGGAGATGTAGTTGAGGAAGAAGTCGCAGCAGAAAGTGGCTGCACGGATGGTACTTGCAACTTACGCACTCGTCGCGTATGGCCTTTTAGAGTAGTAGAAGTATTCGACTGTAAAGACGGATGCTGCAACTCTAGGATGCGTGTCGTTACGCCTCGATGCCGATGTGCTTGTGACTGCGAGTGTGAGTGTGAAGAAGAAGTTGAAGTGTGTGAAGATTCATGTGCTACAACAACTCGCTGTCGTCCTCGCCTCTTCAGAAGGTGGAGAACAACAAGAACAAGTTGCTGTAACTGAATATTATATTAAAATTAAATCTTTAATTTTAGAAGATGCGTTCTTTTTAGTTCGCATCTTCTTTTTTTTAAATTTTTCGAGAGTAGTTTACGGTACTTGTGGAGGGATAGATGTTCTAGTCCCGTTGCGAAAATGTTTTAAAAAAGGTAAAGTATTTAATGAAATTAAATGCAAGGCAATTAGCTGAAAATTTAGGAATTTCATATGTGGTTTCATCAGGCTTGATTAAATTGCTTTTGGAAATGAAACAAATTGAATTAGCTGAGAAGGTTTTTCATAGTAGTGGGAAAGGAAAGCCGACAAAAATTTATAATTTCCCAGAAGAAGTATCCATCGCCATCAAAGAGGTTGTGCGAGCCGAACCTGTAGTTGAACTTGAACCTGAACCGGAACCTGTGGTTGAGGAACCAGTTGTAGAAGAAGTTGTAGAAGAAGTTGTAGAAGAAACAAGCGACAATAAAGAACTTGTTTCAGTTCAGAGTGAACAATGGTATTGGGATGATGAAGACGATGACGACTATGTTGATGTTGATTAAATATAAAATAT
>Ga0209630_10004867_pt1 | contig 11591 bp, 8 predicted proteins | sample COG_01_FD_184745 | JGI IMG/M metagenome (GOLD analysis project Ga0209630, IMG submission 184745) | Pelagic Microbial community sample from North Sea - COGITO 998_met_01 (SPAdes) (version 2) | ecosystem: Environmental > Aquatic > Marine > Neritic zone/Coastal water | place: Helgoland, sampling... | reverse complement strand
GGTTCTAAAGAATTGATTGGGAGAATAAAAGGTTTGCGTACCTTTTTAGGTAATATGGCTGGACCATGGACAGGCTGGTTATTAATGAGGAGTTTAGAAACATTAAAAGTTCGAATGGATCAGCAAGCTGAAAATGCAAAACATGTTGCAGAGTTCTTAAGGAACCATCCGAAAGTTGAAAAAGTGTATTATTTAGGTTTTATTGAAGACGATAATAATCCAGCTAAGACTGCTTTGTATAAAAAACAATATAAAGAAGCAGGGGCGATGATCTCTTTTGATGTAAAAGGCGGAGAAAAAGAAGCTTTCATATTTTTAAATAGCTTAAAATTAATAAAGCTTGCTGTTAGTTTGGGGAGTACAGAAAGTCTTGCAGAACATCCTGCAACAATGACGCATGTTGATATAGAAGCGGATGTAAGGCAGAAGCTGTCAATAACGGATAAACTGGTGCGTTTGTCAGTTGGGGTTGAAAATTCTAAGGATATTATTTGGGATGTAGAACAAGCATTGGATGCTATCTAAGTATTCTTAAATTTGTTTTCATAGTTCTATTTCGTTTAGCGGGAATAAACCCTCTTCTATACGTGATAGAGATTTATCAATTTCGATCGAAATGACAAAAAGCAGGATGTGAAAACAACCAAATTTATATCTTCGCGCTCGTGAGTACAAAATATCAAGATATAATAGAAAAAACATATGACTTCCCACAAGATGAGTTCGAAGTCAAAAAAAATGAACTGTTTTTTCATGGTATTGATTTGATGCAAATGATCAAAGAACATGGTTCGCCATTGAAGATTTGGTATTTACCTAAAATTTCTGAGAATATAAACCGCGCAAAGGAGTTTTTTAGATTAGCGATGGAGAAGGTTGATTATAAAGGAGACTACACCTATTGCTATTGCACTAAAAGTTCTCATTTTAAGTTTGTACTTGACAAGGTAATTGAATCAGGAAGCCATTTAGAGACTTCTTCAGCATATGATTTAGATATTATTAAGAACCTGACTAATGCAGGGAAATATTCAAAAGACAAGTTTATTTTGTTTAACGGTTATAAAACAGATGCCTATATACAAAACATAGCAGATCTTTTTAATCAAGGGTTTTATAATGGAGTAATGGTTATTGATAGCACCTCGGAGTTGAATAAAATCGATAAGCTAGTAGATCAGCCATTTAAAATTGGAATGCGGATAGCGACAGAAGAAGAACCTAAATTTGGGTTTTATACTTCCCGCTTGGGAATTGGCTATGAAGAAGCAGTTAAGTATTATACGGAGCATCTTCAAGGAAATAAAAAGCATCAACTAAAGTTGTTACACTTTTTTGTTAACTCAGGGTTTACGGATACGACTTATTTCTGGAATGAATTGACCAAGGTAGTTAACCTCTATTGTGCATTGAAAAAAGTCTGTCCCGAGTTAGATACACTCGATTTAGGAGGGGGCTTGCCAATTAAAAATTCTTTATCGTTTGACTTCAATTATCAAAAAATGATTGATGATACAATTTTATATATAAAGACAATATGTGATGAAAAGGGAGTGGTCGAGCCGAACATAGTTACGGAATTTGGGTCATTTACAGTAGGAGAAAGTGCAATTAACACGTATCGAATAATTGATCAAAAAAAACAAAATGATCGTGAAAAATGGGACATGATTGATAGTTCGTTTATGACTACATTGCCGGATACATGGGCAATCAATAAAAAATTTATTATGCTGCCTATTAACCATTGGAACGAACCTTTTGAACGTGTTTTTCTAGGTGGAATATCTTGCGATAGTGAAGATTTTTATAATTCAGAACAACACGTAAGCGCTATTTATTTACCACAATACAATAACAAAACGTCATTTTATATTGGGTTTTTTAATACAGGAGCATATCAAGAAGCTTTAAGTGGTTACGGAGGAATTAAACATTGCTTAACACCATCTCCAAAGACCTTAGTGTTGAACAAAGTTCACGGTGAAAAATTGGAAATACAAGTGTTCTCTGATTCGCAAAGCGCTGATAGCATGCTCTCTGTGTTGGGTTATTAATTTGATAAAATTGGAATCTTAACAACTGCACTTATCGCATGAAACCCTATTCTAGAATACATTTATCCTAAATACTTTTATTACATTTGAAGTCATTATAATCAACTTATGAACGTATATTTAGATAACGCCGCTACAACACCTTTAGATCCTTTAGTGCTTGAAGTTATGATGCCTTATATGACAGATCATTTTGGGAATCCATCTTCAACGCATGCTTTCGGTAGAAAAACCAAAAATGCCATTGAAATATCTAGAAAAAAAGTGGCAGACTATTTAAATGCTGAACCTTCAGAAATTATTTTTACATCGGGCGGAACTGAAGCTGATAATATGGCGCTTCGTTGCGGTGTTATGGATTTAGGCGTTAAAAGAATAATAACTTCATCTATAGAACATCATGCAGTTGGTCATACAGCGGAACATCTTAGAGATCATTTTAATGTTCAGGTTGAGTTTGTTAATTTAAAAGAGGATGGTCACGTAGATGTTCAACATCTTGAAGAATTATTAGCTAAAGGTTCGTTAAAAACAATGGTGTCTCTGATGCATGGTAATAACGAAATAGGAAATCTACTCTCATTGGAAACAATAAGCAACTTGTGTAAAAAACACAAAGCTTATTTTCATTCAGATACGGTTCAAACAATGGGGCATTATCGTTTTGATATGAAAACGCTCGATATAGATTTTATTACAGGTGCTGCTCATAAGTTTCATGGACCAAAGGGTGTTGGGTTTTTATATATAAATAAAAACACCAATAGAATACATGATGTCCGGTGGTTCTCAAGAACGCGGGCATAGAGGAGGGACAGAAAATCTTTACGGAATTGTTGGTCTAGCCAAAGCGATGGAAATTGCCCATGAAGATATGGAAGAACACCAGGAATCTATTCAAGAGATAAAAAACTATATGAAGGAACAGTTACAAGAAATTGTTCCTGGCATTATTGTAAATGGTGAAGAAAACCCCGAGAGGAGTTTATATACGGTTCTTAGTGTTTGCTTCCCATTCTCAGAACGCAGTAGTATGTTTCTATTCAATTTGGATATAAACGGTGTTTATGCTTCTGGCGGCAGTGCTTGTACGGCAGGAAGTAATATGGGGTCTCATGTATTAGCTGCGTTACCAAATTCTCAAAATTGCCAACCTGTTCGTTTTTCTTTTGGACGTTTTACGACCAAAGAAGAGATTGATTATGCTTTGGAGAAGGTTAGGGAGATGGTTGCTATTCCAGTTTGAGTTAACTAAACTGCGTTTTTTCAGTGTTATTATAGTGTCACTTCTTTTTCTTCTTTTTTTCAAAACGCTCATCCATTTCTAGAAGTGATTGCCAATCATCAGAACCATCACTGGATAAATCTTTCGTTTGCTCGTAGTCTAAATTAGAAACAGCCATTATTTCAATGTTATTTCCCAAAAATCCTTCAATATTATCGAGAATTATTTTTTCGTCTTTGCTACAAAAAGATATAGCTTGTCCTTTTTGAGTGCCTCGACCTGTACGTCCAACTCGGTGAACATAGTTTTCTGATTTGTCAGGTAAGTCATAATTAATTACAAAATCCACATTAGGTACGTCAATACCCCTTGCACTGATATCTGTAGCAATTAATACTTTTGTTTTTCCTGTTTTAAAATCACCTAGCAAGGTTGCTCTTTCATGTTGCTCCTTGTCACCGTGCAGCGTGGAAGAAGTTAACCCAACTCTTTCCATGGCTTTTAAAACGCGTTCAGCTCTTACTTTTGTCCTAACAAATACGAGCACTTTGCTATCAGGGTTGTCTTTTAGAAAGCGTTCAAGGAAGAAACGCTTATCGTCCATTTCCACAAAAACAACAGAGTGGCTCACATTCTCAGAAACGGGATCTTTTGGTGATACTTGTATTCGGATAGCGTTTGAGACTAAAGAATAAGCTAATCTTTTAATATCTTTATTAATTGTTGCTGAAAAGAATAATGTTTGATGCCTTTGTGAAAGTTTTGATTTAATGTCCGTTATGTCTTCAATAAAACCTAGGTCCAGCATGTGATCGGCTTCGTCCAATATCAAGGTGTTAATCCTGTGCAGTCTCAAGTATCCTTGACTAATCATGTCAAACATTCTTCCCGGTGTAGCCACTAATACATCAACGCCATATTCTAGCTTCTCAATTTGACTTTGTTGTTCAACACCACCGTAAATACAGAAAGTAGTAACATCTGTAAAACGTGCTATCTCAGTAAAAACCTCCGCTACCTGAATAGCCAATTCACGTGTTGGGACCATTACCAAACATTTTACCCCATCTCTTCTGTTCTTAATTTTAGAAGCTTGGATGTTGTTAATAATGGGAATAGCAAATGCAGCTGTTTTTCCCGTTCCTGTTTGTGCGATTGCTAAAACGTCCTCACCTTTTAGAATTGAAGGGATTGATTTAAATTGAATATCCGTAGGGTTTTTAAATCCTAGTAAGGCTAAATTCTTTTTAATCTGCGGTGCTATGTAATAGTCATCAAACTTCATTATGGTAAATTGTTTTGCAAAAGTAAGGAATCGAGATTAACAACAGTAAGTTTTGATTATATTTAGATTTTAAATAGTAATTGATCAAAAATTGTCATCTAATAATTCTATAAAACTCACATTTTTAGGAACAGGGACATCACAAGGTGTCCCCGTAATAACATGTAACTGTAACGTTTGCCTGTCAGACAATAATAAAGACAATCGTCTCCGTAGTTCGGTTTTAATCGAAACACAGGGTGTAACATTCGCCATAGACTCAGGTCCTGATTTCCGACAACAAATGTTAAGAGAAAATATACAGCATTTGGATGCCATTGTGTTTACACATGAACATAAAGACCATGTCGCTGGATTGGATGATGTTCGCGCTTTTAATTTCAAGTCAAAAGCTTCAATGAATATATATTGTACGGAGCAAGTTTTTCAAAATTTATCTAGAGAATTTCATTATGTATTTGATCCAAAGTTTTTATATCCTGGAATTCCAAAAATAGAACCGCATATTATTACAAATCAATTATTTAAAGTAAAAGGAGTAAAGGTATTACCAATCGAAGTTTTTCATTATAAATTACCCGTTTTTGGTTATCGAATAGGAGATGTAACTTATATAACGGATGCGAATAAAATCGCCCCAGAAGAGTTCGAGAAAATGAGAGGTTCTAAAATCCTTGTCCTTAACGCGCTTAGAAAGACGAAACATATTTCGCATTTCACATTGGAGGAAGCCCTAGCAATCATTAAAGAAATACAACCCGAAAAAGCTTATTTAACACATATCAGCCACTTGATGGGCAGGCATGATGATGTCAATAAGGAATTGCCTGATAATGTGGAGATTGCTTATGATGGTTTGCAGGTTGAATTGTATTTCCAATAATTGAATAGCGTCATTGCGAAAAATTTTAGGAAGAAATTTTTCGCAATCTCACCGAAAAAGTGATGAAGTACTAGACTGGTTTACTGCTTATAAACCAACTCACCGTTTATATAAGTCGCTTTAACCTGTGTTTTTAAAATTTCATCTTCAGGTACAGTTAGTATATTTCTGTCTAGAATTATAAAATCTGCTAATTTATTAACTTCCAAAGACCCTTTATCTTGTTCTTCAAAATTGGAAAGTGCTGCCCAAATTGTCATTCCTTTTAATGTCTCCCAACGAGATAACGCATTCTCTATTTGAAATCCATTTTTAGGCATTCCATTTTTGTTTTTTCTAGCTACAGCAGCATAAAAAGTTTCAATTGGGCTGATATTTTCAATTGGGAAATCTGTCCCCAAAGCAATAAATTCATTTTGATATAACAACTTTTGATAAGCATATCCAAACCTTGTTCTCGTTTTCCCTAATCGGAGCCTAGCCCATCGCATATCGCTTGTTGCGTGTGTTGGCTGGACAGAAGGAATAATAGTAAATTCTTTAAACAATTTGAAGTCAGTGGAATCGACAACCTGCGCATGTTCAATCCTCCATCTCTTGTCGTTCTCTCCCCCTAAAATATCTCCGTATATGTTTAAAATTAGTCGAGAGGTTGAATCACCAATAGAATGGGTACACATTTGGAACCCTTTATCATAAATTAGTTGCGCTTTTTCTCTGAAGTAATTGGGGTTGCTTAATAACATGCCGTAATGTGCGCTGTCTACATCGGAGTAAGGGCGCAATAAACAAGCTCCTCTTGAACCGAGAGCACCATCTCCATAGAATTTAAATGCCGCAACGTTTACCCGGTCAGTTTTGTAAGGCCCTCCAACAGTATCTAAATAGTAATCGAAATTCTCTTTGGTGTCACTTAACATTATATACATTCTCATTTTTAACTCTTCCGATTTTTCAAGGTTTTCAATTAATTGGACATCACTCTTGCTAAGTCCAGCGACATCTACTGTTGTTAAACCAACAGCAAAGCAATTACGTTGTGCATCTAGCAAAGCTTTTTTCTTTTGTTGTTCGTTGGGTTTGGGGATGAACTGACGAATGTGATCAACTGCTTTGTCAGAAATAACTCCGGTAAGTTCTCCGTTTAGAACTTCTATAAACCCTCCTAATATTTCTGTTTCAGTTGTAATGCCAGCAATATTTAAAGCGGACTGATTAGCAATTGCCATGTGACCATCTACACGTCTTAATAATACGGGAGTATTTGGGAATTTATGATCGAGTTCCATTTTATTTGGGTTACCTGGATTGGCCCAAATAGTTTGGTCCCAGCCCCTGCCTTCAATCCATGTTGCTATTTTGTTCTTATCGAAATTAACACATCTTTCAACTACTTCTTCAAATGATTTTGAATCCTTTAATTCTACTTGTTGCAAACTAAGACCATATCCTAAAAAATGACAATGTGCATCTATGAAGCCTGGGTAAACCCAATCCAATTGTAGGTCAATACTCTCGGGAGCACTGTATTTATTCAAAATTTGTTGTTCTTTTCCGATAGCTACAATTCTACCATCTTTTATCGCCATTGCTTCAAATACGAGACTGTCTTCGGTTACAGAAACAAGGTTTCCATTGTGGATAATTAAATCCACTTCCTTTGTGTTCATGCAAGAACTACACATCAGAATAAATGGCAGGATATAGAGTAGCTTCATTATTTTAAAAATTTTAAAAATGGAATTTTTTCACTGAGGTAATCAATATTAAGAAATGTAAGAATAGCCATTCCTAAAAAGGGTAGGGCAGGGATTTTATATCGAACCAAAGCCCCTGATACGGGAGTTGTTAGTCCAATTATAGTAAATAAGATGAGGGTAAAAAAAACACTAAACCAAAATATGTTTTTTGTTTCTACAGTGAGTTTTACCTTTCGTTTTAAACCTGAAAAAAAGGAAAGAATTATTAGAGCTAGAATCAATGTGTTCTCAATTATTGAAGGGAGAAAGACAAGTCGATTCCCTTTAGTAATCAAGGGTCTTATAAAACAATTTGCTATGGCTTCTGGCACTGCTTGTGCTATTCTAAAAAATGTAGGTTCTAATTTAGTAAGTTCAAACCTGCTACCTGGTTCTGTTATTAAAGCGAGACGAATAAAATCTTTTTGCTTTGTAATCAAGATTTCGACAAAATCAAAATGGGGAGGAATTCCCCTTGAATTAAAAGCAAAAACACTCAAAACGACAACTACAGAGGAATAGATTATAAAGGGGTATTTTATCTGGAATTTTATAGTAATAAAATAGCCCATTACACATGGGAGCAATGCAAGTAACACATAAAACTTTATCAAGAATAAAAGATTAAAAGAAAGAATGAACAGTGTCAAAAGTTTAATGTTGATTCTTTGTTCAGTTAATTGCTTTAATGCGTAGATAAGAATTCCCATACCAAAGATGAGAATGCTTTCTTTTAGGGCTCCCGAACTCCAAAATATTACCGATGGAATTAGGAAAACTGCAATAATTAGAGCTCCTTTTTTGTTGCTGAAAAAATCCTTGAAAGACCTGAATATGCCGGTGAATCCAATCATACTTAGAGCGGTGAAAAAAAGCGTATGAATATGAATGTTTCCTAAAGAAAATAATCGAATTATGGCATTCAATCTAATTATGGTACGTGCGTCATTGTAGGTGCTAGATTTATAAACGTGATCCCAATTATTCATTTCTACATAATAGGTGTTAAAGAAATATTCATTGTCGTTTTTATACCCAAAAAGCATTTTAAAAAAATCAGTAGGGTCAGAAAACAATGAATTATATAGTACTTCACTATCGTCAAAGTATTTAAATATGTCAGCCTCTAAGCGATTGGTGTAGTATGCAGTATAAATCCAAGTTAATCCAAATCCAATGATAAGTTTAACAGAAAATAGTAACCATAATTGCGTTGTTGTAATCCCAGAATCACTAAAAAATTTCCATCTTTTTAAAATCCAAAAAAATAGTACAATATAGAGTATAAGAAGTAAGGTGCTCAATTGGTTATGTTTGTGAGTAAAGACAAATGTAACACCAATGAAATGAAAGTTCTCTTTCTTTAAACAAATTTTCACTTCTTGTTAATAAATAAAGCTTTTTGGAATGGCATAAAAGCGTGATGTTATGTTTACTTTTGTAGCGTAAAATTAAAATTCATAACCATATAAGAATATGAGTGTTACCGCAACAAAAGAAGCTACCTTAGAACAAGCAAAAGAATTAGGCTTATTAGAATCTGAATTCGAACAGATAAAAGAGATAATGGGACGTACGCCTAACTTTACAGAGATGAGTGTTTACTCGGTAATGTGGAGTGAACATTGTTCGTATAAAAATTCCATCCTTTGGTTAAAAACATTACCAAAAGATGGTCCAAATATGTTGGTTAAGGCTGGTGAAGAAAATGCTGGTTTAGTTGATATAGGAGATGGTTTGGCTTGTTGCTTTAAAATTGAATCTCACAACCATCCGAGTGCATTAGAGCCTTATCAAGGAGCTGCAACTGGTGTTGGTGGAATTAATAGAGATATTTTTACAATGGGAGCTAGACCTGTTGCACAATTAAACTCTTTACGTTTTGGAGACATTGATAGAGATCATACTAAATGGTTGGTGAAAGGTGTTACAAAAGGAATTGGGGATTACGGAAATGCTTTTGGTATTCCAATCGTAGGTGGCGAAGTTTTCTTTGACGAGAGCTATAATCAAAACCCATTGGTAAACGCATTTTCCGCTGGAATTATGAAAACAGGAGAAATGATTTCAGCTACAGCATCTGGAGTTGGTAACCCGGTTTTTATTGTTGGTTCTGCTACTGGTAAAGATGGTATTCACGGAGCTGCATTTGCTTCAAAAGATATTACAGAAGATTCTATGGATGATCTTCCTGCCGTTCAAGTAGGAGATCCATTTCAAGAGAAATTATTACTAGAAGCTTCGTTAGAATTGGCAAAAACAGATGTTCTTAGAGGAATGCAAGATATGGGAGCAGCGGGAATTACTTGTTCTACTTGTGAAATGAGTGCTGCGGGAAAAGTAGGGATGAAAATTAATTTAGACCTAGTTCCAACACGTCAAGCTGATATGAAAGATTGGGAAATATTACTTTCTGAATCGCAAGAAAGAATGCTGGTTGTTGTTGAAAAAGGAAAAGAGGCTATAGTTAACGGTATTTTTGAAAAATGGGATTTAAATTGTGCTGAAATAGGTGTTGTAACGGATGATGGAATGGTGGAGTTCTCAATGGGTGGAGAAGTTGTTGCGCATGTAAATGCTGATTCTCTAGTTTTAGGTGGTGGAGCGCCTCAATATAAAAGAGATTACAAAGAACCTGCCTATTATGCAGAATACCAAAAATTTAAAATAGAGGATGTTAAGCAACCCGAAGATTTAAAAGAGGTAGCACATTTTTTATTAACACATCCAAATATTGCTTCTAAGCGATGGGTTTATGAGCAGTATGATAGTATGGTGGGGACAGCTAATATGAGTACTAATGCACCTTCTGATGCGGGTATTGTAAACATTAAGGGGACCAATAAGGCTTTAGCAATGACTGTAGACTGTAATTCAAGATATGTGAATGCTGATCCGGAAACTGGTTGCGCTATTGCCGTATCTGAAGCAGCCCGTAATATTGTTTGTTCAGGAGGTGAGCCTTCAGCAGTTACAAACTGTTTGAATTTTGGAAATCCATATAATCCCGAATCATACTGGCAATTTGTGGGTTCTGTTAAAGGAATGACAGCTGCATGTAAGAAGTTTCAAACACCGGTAACAGGAGGAAACGTTAGCTTCTATAATCAATCTATTATTGACGGAAAAGAGGTTCCTGTTTTTCCAACACCAACAATTGGAATGCTAGGAATCTTGAATGACAAGTCAAAGAAAATGTCTTTGGATTTTAAACAAAAAGGAGATTTAATTTTCTTAATAGGAAATGTGACCGAAGATATTGCTAGTTCAGAATATTTATATAGTTATCACGGTGTAAAAGCATCTCCAGCTCCTTATTTTAATTTGGAAGAGGAGTATGAAATGCAAGCAGCTGTTAAAGGATTGATTAGCGACCGGTTAATTTCCGCAGCGCATGATTGTGCTGATGGTGGCTTGTTTATTACATTAACAGAAATGGGAATGCCCAATGCATTAGGGTTTGACATTGTATCTGATTCTGAAATCAGAGAGGATGCTTATTTATTTGGCGAATCTCAAGGAAGGGTAGTTGTAACAGTTGATAATACAACTGAAGATGAGTTTTTGGATTATATGATCGAATGTGGTGTTCCTTTTACATTAGTAGGACACGTAACTAAAGGTAAAATGGTAGTTGATGATACACATTTTGGCTTTATTAACGAAGCTAAAGAACACTTTGACAATGCTTTGGAAGCAAGGTTGAGCTAGTGTTGTAATAAAATATATGTAAAAACAAGGCTGGTTCAATTTGAATCAGCCTTGTTATTTTTTCTGTTTTTGAGAATTAATCCCTCACGATGATTAAAATGATATTTTAGAATAGTTCACTTAAACGACAGGCTTAATTTACAATGTTAATTTTTGTATTATCTCTCCACTTCTTCATTAATTCGGGGTTACCTGTTATATTTCCTAAAACAAAAATATCTGAAGAATATAATGCCTCTGAATTTTTGGCTAGTTCCTTTTCAACTGCAACTGGGCCAAGGTAGTTGGAGTGAACAAAGTATCCACACGCAAATATTCCTTTTCTCGGAGTATTCGTATATCCATTTTAATCCCATTCTGTTCCATACCATGCTGGGAATACTTCTGATGTTAATTGGGTGTGAAGATAAATTCCGAGGCTGGCAATGTCCTCAATGTTCTTTTTCTTTGATTTAATTATTTTCAATTGTTTCTGGTATTCCTTTTGCAATTCTCTATTAATCAAAGAGTCGTATTTATTGTTGCTCAGTTTAAGACATGTTAAATCTAGATTAAAATTGGAGCAAAACAGCATTAATGAAGCTAGAATTGTAGTTAGCATAATTTTTAATCTAGCTAATGCAGTATTTGATATAAGAAACAATTTTTATAAAAAAATAGTCCGTAGCATCTTAAACCTAAATGAAAAGCT
>Ga0209630_10004846_pt1 | contig 11630 bp, 10 predicted proteins | sample COG_01_FD_184745 | JGI IMG/M metagenome (GOLD analysis project Ga0209630, IMG submission 184745) | Pelagic Microbial community sample from North Sea - COGITO 998_met_01 (SPAdes) (version 2) | ecosystem: Environmental > Aquatic > Marine > Neritic zone/Coastal water | place: Helgoland, sampling... | reverse complement strand
CCTCATCTCTAACACCTTTAAACTCTGCAAGTTTGCCTCTTCTATTTACTCCCCATTTATATTGCTCTGGCCACATTTCAAATTCAGGATCGGCTTCCAGGGCTTGTGCCGCATGTAAAGCCCAAAAAGGATTATACATTAATTCTCTTCCTATAGCGATTAAATCAGCTTTATCTTCTTGTAATACTTGCTCCGCTTGATGAGGGTCAACTATAACTCCTACAGCCATAGTTTTCATGCCAGATTCTTTTTTTACTTGATCTGCAAATGGTACTTGAAAACCTGGACCTCTATCCATGTTTGTTTTCATCGGTTTTCCAGATTTATTTACACGAAATAAAGGTGCTCCAGAAATACCTCCTCCAGAACAATCAATTACATCTACACCATGATCTCCTAATTTCTCAGCTAAAATTACAGAATCTTCTATTTCCCAACCATTTTCTATTCCATCAACTGCTGATATTCTACAAAATAATGGCATATCTTCTGGAATTACAGAGCGAACTGCATCAACAACTTCTAGTAAAAGACGCATACGACCATGAATATCACCTCCATAACTATCGTTTCTCTTATTAGCTAAAGGAGATAAAAAACTATGCATTAGATAACCGTGTGCAGAATGAATTTCAATTACTTTAAAGCCTACTTTAACCGCTCTTTTTGCAGCATCAGAAAATGCTTTGACAATCTCTTTAATATCTTTTTCATCCATAGCTTTAGGAACAACCCAGCCTTCAGCTACTGGAATATCAGAGGGAGCTATTATATCCCATGGAGAGTTTCCAGCTTTAATATCTTCTTCATCAAGAGGAGTTCCTCCATTCCAAGGACTTTTAGTTCCCGCTTTTCTTCCTGCATGAGCTAATTGCATTCCAGGAACGCATCCCATTTTCTCTATAAAAGATGTAACAGGAATTAAAGCTTCTGCTTGTTCATCAGTCCATATACCTAGACATCCTGGGGTAATTCTTCCTCTTGCTTCTACGGCCGTAGCCTCAGCAAAAATTAAACCTGTTTTACCTCTAGCAAATGTACTTAAATGAGCAAATTGCCATTCTGTGGCTACACCATCATTAGCTGAATACATGCATAATGGTGATAAAACAATTCTATTAGGAATTGTTACACTTCTAATCTTGAGTGGACTAAAAAGTTTTGTATTTGCTTTCATAATATTCTCCTAAAAGTAAAAATATAGTGTATCTTATTTATTAAAATTTTTAAAATAAAATATTTAGATTAAATTTAATGCGCTTCATCCCAATTATTTCCTATTCCAGCCTCCACCTCTAAAGGCACTATCATTTTAAATGAAGGATTAGGTGCGTTCACCATTATAGACTTTATTATAGGAATCAGTCTATCTGCTTCTATTTCTGCACATTCAAATATTAATTCATCATGTACTTGCAAAATTAACTTGGCATCAATTTTATGATCATTTAATATTTCAGGTATATTTTTCATAGACCTTTTAATTATGTCAGCTGCTGCTCCTTGCAATGGGGCATTAATAGCTTGCCGTTCTGCTCCTGCTCGTCTCATAGGGTTTTTATCATTTATACTTGGAACATAACACCTTCTGCCAAAGACCGTTTCCACATATCCATTTCTTCTAGCAAAATCTTGGGTATTTTCCATATATTTTTTTATTCCTGGGTACTGAAAAAAATAAGAATCTATATATTCTTTAGCTTCTGTTCTAGAAATATTTAATTGCTTTGCTAAACCAAATGCACTCTGTCCATATATTATTCCAAAATTGATAGCTTTTGCGTTTCTTCTCATTTCGCCTGTTACATCTTCTGGTTTAATTCCAAAAACTTGTGAAGCAGTCAATTTATGAATATCAATACCATTTTTAAAAGCTTCTATTAAAGGATCAATCTTAGCTACTTCAGCTAATAATCTTAACTCTATCTGAGAGTAATCAAAAGCAATTAACTTTTTACCTTTTTGAGCTATAAAAGCTTTTCTTATTGCACGTCCGTCTTCAGATTTTATTGGTATATTTTGCAAATTAGGATTGCTCGAAGAAAACCTTCCTGTCATAGCTCCAGTCATCTGAAAGTGAGTATGCACTCTATTAGTAGAAGGATTTATCTGCTCTACTAAAGCATCTGAGTAAGTGCTTTTTAATTTTTGCAATCCTCTCCAACTTATTACTAATATACATATTTCATTTCCATCTTGCCCTAGTTTTTCTAAAACCTCAGCTGAAGTAGAATACAAACCAGACTTACCTTTTTTTCCACCTTTTAAACCAAGCTTATTATATAAAATTTCTCCTAATTGTTTAGGAGAAGCTATATTAAAATCTTCTTCAGCTAAAACAAATATTTTTTCCTGAATGGGAATCATTTTTTTAAAAAAAGCGGCACTTAAACCTTTAAGGTATGATGGATCAATACCTACGCCATTCCTTTCCATATTAGAAATTACAGATGGAAGAGGTCGCTCTATAGATTCATAAAGAGTAACCATTTTTTCTTTAATTAACCTTTTATTAAAGTTTAAATATAATCGTAAAGTAATATCAGCATCTTGGGCGGCATATACTAGTGCTTTATCTAAGGGAACATAGTCAAAAGTTACTTGATCTTTGCCTTTTCCAGTAATCTCTGAATAACTTATTGTGGAAATATTTAAATGAGCTTTAGCAAGTGCATCCATACCATGTCCAATGTGCTTACCAGCGTCTAAAACAAAAGACATTAACATTGTGTCATGAATAGGATAAATATTAATATTTCCTGCATTTTTTAATATGGTCATATCATATTTAATATTTTGTCCAATTTTTATAATACTAGGATCCTCTAGAATCGGTTTTAAAATGGATAATGCTTTGTTAGCATCTATTTGTTTAATATCTTCAGCAATTATTGCTCCTTCTTTAGATTTATGTGCAAGAGGAATATAAATAGCATTTCCAGGTTCAAAACATAAAGAAACGCCTACTAAATCAGCTGAAACAGAATCTATAGAAGTTGTTTCGGTGTCCACTGCGACAAAGCCTTTTAAATAAATACCTCTAACCCAATTTATTAAATCTTTTTCTTCCGTAATAAGCTTATAATTAATATCTATATCTAATTTAGATTGTTTTTCTTCTTTATCTTGTGGCAATGCTACGTAAGCACTTTTACTTTCAATAAAGCCATCTTCATTAGGTAACCTTCCTATAAGACTATTAAAGCCTTGTTCTAATAAAAATGTTTTTAGCTTATTTAGGTCAATATCCTGTCGCTTAAATTTTTTAAAATTTTCTATTTCTTTAACATCATCAGATAACGTAACTAACTTCATGCTAATTCTTGCTAAATCAGCAAAATTAACTAAATTTTCTTTTCTTTTAGGCTGTTTAATTTCATGTGCTCGCGTTAGTAATGATTCTAAATCACCATAATGATTAATTAATTCAGCTGCTGTCTTGATACCTATGCCTGGAACTCCCGGTATATTATCTGTACTATCTCCTGCTAAAGCTTGCACATCTATTACCCTATCAGGGTACACACCAAATTTTTTAAATACTTGTTCTTTATCGATAGTAATCATCTTCATTGGGTCTATCATTTTGACGTTATCGTTAACTAACTGCATCAGGTCTTTATCAGATGAAATTATATCAACTTTCCATCCTTCACTACTTGCCTGACTTGCGTATGTTGCTATAATATCGTCTGCTTCATATCCCGCTAATTCTATATATGGAATATTAAAAGCTTTAGTAGCTTCTCTTATTAAAGAAAATTGTGGAACCAAATCTTCAGGTGCTTCAGATCTATTAGCCTTATATTCCTTATATATTTCATTTCTAAATGTTTTAGAGGCTGTATCAAATATCACAGCTAAAGAGTCTGTTTTTGTTTCTGCAATTAAACGCCAAATCATATTGCAATATCCCATAACGGCGTTTATAGGAGTTCCATCTTTTCTAGTAAGAGGTGGCAATGCATAGTAAGCTCTAAAAATAAAGCCTGATCCATCAACTAATGTCAGCGATCTTTTTTTATCATTTTTTTTTTCGTTAACATCCATAAAGTATTATCCTATTATATTTTAATATCACCAAATTATATAATATTCTATACTTCTTTATTAAAATTAACTTGCTAAATAAAACTAAATATTGTTAACAGCAAAGAATGTTATTTAATAATAAAATTTCATCAAAATTTTCTCTAGTATATTTTTCTATATTCGTAGTGATTGGAATTAATGCTCCTTTTTTTCCTCTTTGGCTATCATCAAAAGGTTTTGAAGAGCGCTATATTGCATTTATATTATCTTCTGCTGTTTTAACTAAACTTGTTGCTAACCCTTTTTTTGCTGGTTTAGGAGATAAATATGGCAATAGAAAAATACCTATGCTTTATCTATCATTTTTGGCCTTTTTAATATTATTATCCTTAAACTTTTTTAATTCTATCTATTATATAGCAATTATTTCTATCTTTAGCTGGGCATTGTTTGCCCCTTTAATGCCCTTAACGGAAAGTATAACAACTACTGCACTTAAAAAGTATAAATTTGATTATGGCAAAACTAGATTATGGGGATCCGTTGCTTTTATTGTAGCAGCTTTTTTTGGAGGATTAATTATTGAAGCGAATGGATTGAAGTATGTCCCTATATTATTATCTTTTGGCGCATTATTGGTTTTTATTGCCATATGCTTTATGCCAACTATTAAATCTTTACCAGCAAGACATAAAATGACTGCATATGCATTATTAAGTAATAGAAACTTTTTTCCCTTTTTATTGGCTTGTGGAGCAATACAAAGTAGTCACGGATTATATTACGGTTTTTCAACAATCTATTGGAAAAGTATTGGCTTATCTGAAACTATAATAGGCTCATTATGGGCTGAAGCTGTTGTATTTGAAATTATTCTTTTAGCTTATTTTTATAAGTTTAAAAATTATACCTCATCAAAAAACTTCCTAATTTTGGCAGGAATTATAGCTAGTATTAGATGGGCTTTAATGGTGTATGCAGACAATGTTTTTTTTCTTGCAATAATACAAATTCTTCATGCTTTTACATTTGGACTTACTCATCTAGCTGCAATATATTTTATATCTGAAGTTATGCCTGCTAGATCCCAAGCTAAGAGCCAAGCATTATATTCTGCGATATCTATGGGAGCTTGTTTAGCAATATCCATTGCTGTTTCTGGTGATATTTATAACTTATATTATGAGAAGTCTTTTTTCTTCTCTTCTTTAATTGCTGTAATAGGAGTGATAATATCTTTATTTTTTATAAAGACTAAGAAGATTTAGTAAATATATTTCCGCAATAAGGGCAACTAATTGATTTTTCTTTTTCACCTATGCTTAAGTATACTTTAGGGTGACCATCCCCATCTTCACCTCCTGCACAAAATACTTTTTCAATCTTAACCAATTTCTCTTTATTCTTTTTTGTATTTGGGTACATAATAAAAAAAACCTTCTACTTATTATATATTGAATTTAACTTATGAAAATGCTACCGACACTTATGTCAATTCATTATAAACTATTAAAGAATAAAATACATGACAAATATTAATCAAAATTTTGCTATTGAAATATCTGGTTTAAAAAAAATTTACAATCATAAAAAACCAAATGCATTCGAAGCTCTTAAAGGTATTAATTTAAATATTCCTAAAAAATCTATATTTGGTTTATTAGGAGCTAATGGTGCTGGCAAATCTACCTTAATAAATATTATAGCTGGACTCGTTTTAAAAACTGAAGGCAATGTTAAAGTTTGGGACAATGATATAGATATAAATGAGAGAAATGCTAAATTATCTATAGGTGTTGTTCCTCAAGAACTTATTTTAGATCCTTTTTTTACTCCTAGAGAAACTTTAGAATACCAAAGTGGCTATTATGGCGTACCTAAGAATGAGAACTGTGTAGAAGAAATATTAGAAACAGTTGGACTGTCAGATAAAGCAGATGCATATGCAAGAAGTCTTTCTGGAGGCATGCGAAGAAGGCTAATGATAGGAAAAGCTATGGTTCACAGGCCACCTATTTTAATTTTAGATGAACCTACTGCAGGTGTTGATGTTGCTCTTAGACAATCTTTATGGAAAGAAGTAAGAAAATTAAATGAAGCTGGTGTCACTATTATTTTAACCACACATTATCTTGAAGAAGCTGAAGCAATGTGTGACAGCTTAGCTATAGTAAATAAAGGTCAAATTGTCGCCGAAGGCCAAACCTCTGCAATGTTAAATAAGCTTGATAAAAAAGAGTTAATTATTTCACTGGAAAATGATGATGCAAATAAAATAAAATTGGAAGGAGTACATATAAGTGTAATAAGTAAAAGCTTAATAAAAATATCTTTCAAGCCAACTGAAATAAATGAAGGAGCAATAATAGAAAAGATATATAATAGTGGAGCTAAAATCAAAACTATCAACTCAAAAGAGCCGGACCTAGAAGAATTATTTTTAGAATTAACCAATGAAAAATAATAATGATAATTAACTTTATATTTATAATCTCTAGTGTGCTGTTAAATGCCCTAGCTCAAATATTATTAAAAGCAGGTATGAAACAATTTGGAGTTATAGATCTTAAAAATAATGTTCTTAATACCTGTATTTCTATTGCATTAAACCCATATATAATATCTGGTTTTATTGCATATGGGGTATCCATACTACTGTGGCTTTGGGTCCTATCTAAAGTAGATGTAAGTTTAGCATACCCTTTCCAAGCATTAGGCTATATAGTTGTTACTATTTTAGCATGGCTAATCTTTCAAGAAAATATAGGCTTTACAAGAATTTTAGCTCTTATATTCATTTCTATTGGTTTAATTATTTTAGCCTTTTCTGCAAGAGTTCATTAATTATGTCTAGATGGATTTTAGTTGGAGGAGCAGGTTTAACAGGCCTCAAAATTGCTGAAAACTTAATCAGTATGAAAATATCTAAATCTAATATTATTATTGCAGATTTAAAAGATGCTCTTAAAAGTATTAACGTAAAAGTGACGTTAGCCGAATGTGATATTTCAAAAAATATTATTCCTAAATTCTTAAAAGATGACATAATTATACATTTAGCTGCAAGACAATATCACACAAAAATTCCAAAAAGAAATCAATTGGAATGGTTTAGAGAAGTTAATGTTATAGGCACACAAAATATAATTAAACATTGTATAAAATCAAAGGTAAAAGGTTTAATATTTTTCTCTACTGACATGGTATATGGAGTTCCAAATTGTATACCCTTAAACCCTAGTCATGATAAAAATCCAATAGGTCCATATGGTCAAAGCAAACACGAGGCAGAAAAACTATGTATTAAATCTAGAAAAAATGGTTTATCTGTTACAATACTTAGGCCGCGATTAATCATGGGCAAAGGAAGGCTCGGAATAATGGAAAAATTATTTAACGCAATAAATTCCAATAAGCCTGTTCCACTTATAGGCAGTGGAAAAAATTGCTATCAAATGGTTTCAGTAGAAGACTGTGCCAGAGCTGCAATCCTTTCTGTTAAACATAGTTTTCCTAATTATGAATTAAATTTAGGTTCAGAGCCCGGCCCTGATGTAAAAACCCTTTTAAGTTTATTAATTAAAAAAGTTAATTCAAAATCTTTTTTAATTCCTTTACCTTCTATTCCTTTAAAATTAATACTAAAATTTATGGAAAAAATGGGCATGCCTATTTTATACAAAGAACAGTATAAAATTGCTGATAAAAATTATATCGTTGATATTTCAGATACATATTCTAAAATTAAATGGAAACCAGAACAGTCTGATACAGATATGATTATTGAAGCATATAAGCATTGGGAACATATTAAATAATATGAAGAGATATTTATTAAACATAATATTATTACTTTTTATTATATTATGTTTTGGGCTGCCTTTAGCTAATTGGGGAGCATTTGTTACCATTTTAGTTGCATTATATGCAGTATTCTTAAATAAAATTAATACTAAACCCATAATGTGGTTAATATCATGCGTTTTTATTGCCAGCCTCTTCATTGTAAAAAGTCAAATTTATCCTCCTAATATAGAAATGGGAGAACAAATCTATTCTCCTGAAGATATTTATTTAAAAAACATGTTACCAGAAGATATTACCAATATGGCAAAAAATGAATGGGATAATTTAAGGCAACCTTTTGATTCTTACCCAGCCAATACAGAAAAAACAGAAAACCCATGGGCATTTTCAGCAGATGCTTTTTTTGATAACCCACAAATGTCTAGAACAATAAAATCTTTAAACTTTAAAGATAGGTATTCTTTACGAATTGGGACATTAAATAATGCAAAATATAATTATTTTGGAAGCGACCTAGGTTCTGCTGGTGCATATTATCCTTTAATTTTTTCATTTTTTCTTCCTAATACAATGGCTTCAGAAAAACTTTGTTGGACTGGCAAATTATACATAGAAGATAATGAACGTTGGCGAGAATATTTTACTCAAAATAAGAAATGCATGACATTAGATAAAGAACAATGGGGAAAAGATAAATACTTGAAAATTTATGCTTTTGATTTTAATAAAAACATTCCACTTAGCATTACTACTAAAAACTACAGACAAATATTAATCTACATTTTATCAATTTTAAATGCCATTATTATACTATTATTACTTACGAAGCTAAATAGAGAGGACCTAACTTTAATAGCACTTTCTGTTATAAGCATTTTATTATATATGGCAGACCAACATTACAGAGGTGGGCATCCTTCTAGTTTCTCCGGACTCCCTTATATGGGAAGAGGTAATGATGGACTAACACATTATTCTTATGCGCGTGAAATGGTAGAAGCTTTATCTCATCATGATATTATAGGATGGCTTAGAGGAAATGAAAATATATTTTATATGATGCCAGGAATGAGATATTTATTAGGAATGACAATGCCATTTTTTGGTGAAAGCATTTTTGGGTTACTACTAATTATTTCTTTAACACCAATCACAATAAGGATATTACTGAAAAAATTATTTAATAAAAAATGGCAAATTATAATGTTTATTTGTTTTTTTATTATACCTATATTTGAGGCCTTTGGATTTTATCAAATTTATCTTGCTAAATATACTATAGAAGGTTTTGGTGCAGGAATTGCAATATCAACTCTTATTGCTGCCTTTGCTCTATTATGGAAAAGAGATAATATTATCTATACTAATAGAGACCTCTTAATTATTGGTTTTTTATTAGCTTTAGCAATTTCTTTAAGACCTAACTTCTTACCTTTTGTGGCGGTATTGTTTACTGGTTTATCTTTATATTTTATTTATAATAAAAGGATACAAAAAGTCATAGCCTTAAGTATAGGTTTTAGCCCTATTCTTTTAATTACTTATCATAATTACTTTTTTGGAAATGTTTTTGTGCCTCTTACAAATTCTGCAACTATTGGCAATAACATGAGAAATGGTCCTGAAAAATGGAATAATTGCTTAAGCTCTCTATCTGATTCCTGTAACCAGGTTATACATCACCTTAGTATTTGGGTATCTTATACTGAGCCTTGGTATATAATTATTTTGCTATGTTTAATATTCATTATTTTTAATAAGAAAATGAATATTATTGAAAAACTGCTAGCAGTTTCTCTCATCGCTGGCCATTTAGTTTTTTTATTTTATGAAGGCGTAGCCAGATATAGTCATGGAATTTGGCTATTATCTTTTATCTTATGTTTACCTGTATTAAAAAATAAATTAAAATATTTTTATAAAAATAATATAATGTCACCTCAGAGATAATAAAAAGGCTTTGACGCAATTTTATGAATAAATATAACCATTTCGAAAATAGTGTTTCAGATATAATCAAAACTGAAGTCAACGAATCTAATTGGAAATTGATTAGAAAGCTTCATTTACCCGAAAAGTATAATGATCCTTCAGAAGAAGAGGTCAAAAAAGGAATTGTTTTAGATGTAGAGGCTACAGGATTATCTATCGGACATGATGACGTAATTCAGCTAGCTCTTTTGCCCTTTGAATATGAAACATCTTCAGGAAAAATTACACGAATTAATAAAGATAAAGCGTTTAACGGTATGAGAGAGCCTAGAGTTCCTATATCAGAAGAAGCTTCTCTAATCACTGGAATTACTAATGATATGGTAATAAATAAAACTATAAACGCCGAAGAAGTTGAGGAGATTATAAATAGTACAGATCTGATCATAGCGCACAACGCAGCCTATGACAGGCCTATGGTTGAACAACATTGGGATTGCTTTAAAAATGTATCTTGGGCATGCACTTTTAGGTCTATAAATTGGTTAAAAGAAGGCTTTAGTTCTGCAAAGCTAGAACTATTAGGAATGAATTATGGATGGTTTTATACTGGCCATGATGCATTTAATGACTGTGAAGCTTGCTTAGCTTTATTATCTGAAACACTTCCTAAAAGAGATGCAACTATTTTCTCTGTGCTTCGAGAGTATGCTGCTAAACCTTCATACCTAGTTAAAGCCATAGATGCCCCTTATGATAAAAGAACTAAGCTAAGAAGAAGAGGTTATAGATGGAGACCTGCTGATCAAATAAATGGTAAAGTTTGGTGGACAGAAACAACGGAATATGAAGAAGAAATAAATTGGTTGAATAAAGAAATATATAAAAGAGAAATTAATATTCCAATAAAAAAGATTACAGCATTGAATAGATACTCAGATAGAATATGGGAATAAACATAATCTTATTGAGGGTTATTTTTTAAAAACTCTATGTAAGCCAATACTTCATTCAATGAATCATCCTCAATGTCTTTGTAAGTCATATTAAATTTATTTTTGATACATAATGCTACGTGTGCATAAGGGTTTCTCCCTTTTGGATGATTGGGATGGGAAGGCAATTGACCAGATAAATAATCTCCAGCCTCTTGAATACATTTCCATAAATATTTTGAATTAATTTCATTCATACATTTTATATATATCAAAAATTAATAACATAATAAGTTAAATTATATATATTATAATAAATATATAATTTAAGGCACCCGTAGCTCAACTGGATAGAGCGTTGCCCTCCGAAGGCAAAGGTTGTAGGTTCAAATCCCATCGGGTGCACCAATATTTTAGGAGTAAATATGAGTAATTTTCAAAAAGTAAAAGTTTTTATGGAAACCTTTGGACAGGAAGTTAAAGAAAAAACAGAATTCCCTGATACGCAAACTACCGAACTTAGATATGATTTAATTAAAGAAGAACTAGATGAATTAAGAGAAGCTATTGATCAAAAAGATATTATTGAAATAGCAGATGCATTAACCGATATTCTATATGTTACTTATGGCGCTGGTCATGCATTTGGCATTAATCTTGATAACTGTTTTAGTGAAGTTCAAGATTCTAATATGAGTAAATTAGATGAAAATGGAAAACCTATATATAACGAAGTTGGAAAAGTAATGAAAGGTCCTAAATATTTTAAACCTGATTTAAAAAAGATTCTAACTTAACACTTAATTATAAAATTTGTAAGGAATTAACAATGACTTTAATAAGATGGGCATTAGGAATAATTATTTTATCTGTAGACTTTCTCACTAGGCCAAAACCTATGAATAGAGATAATAAGACACAAAA
>Ga0209630_10004845_pt1 | contig 11632 bp, 8 predicted proteins | sample COG_01_FD_184745 | JGI IMG/M metagenome (GOLD analysis project Ga0209630, IMG submission 184745) | Pelagic Microbial community sample from North Sea - COGITO 998_met_01 (SPAdes) (version 2) | ecosystem: Environmental > Aquatic > Marine > Neritic zone/Coastal water | place: Helgoland, sampling... | reverse complement strand
CTCTCCAATAGAAAAATTGAATTCATAGCCTTTGGAAGCGAGCAAGCCGCTATTAGAATAAACGAATAGACAACATTAATTTTATAAATATTAGAGTATGAATATAAGACGACTCATAAACTTAAATTTTAAAATTGGAAGTAAATAAATTGAGATGTTTGGCGAAGAAATAAATAAACGATGGGTAGGAGTGTAACAAAGATCAATATTTGCGTAACATAAGAAATGATTGGGTATTTTTTATATTTAGGAAATACATGTTCTTTTAAAAACCATATTAAAATCATAGCAATTAGAGTCCCAGCAGCCGCGTAATAAGAATCACGGTGTAAGCCAAGCCATAAAGGGAACTGTCCACCCAAATGATCAGGTTTTAACCACGTGTTGAAATTAAATAATCTTTCAAATAAATTATAACTATGCTGAAGATTCACGGCCCTAAACGGAATCCAGCCAATCATTACTAATATTAAAGTTAAGCCCCAGCTTATAAAAGTCCAGACCTTTACTTTGATCGTTTTTTCTAGAATACGATATATTGTTATTATCGCGGCATGCCAGATACCCCATAGTACAAATGTCCAATTAGCACCATGCCAAAATCCCATAATCATCCATGTTATCCAAAGAGCTAAAATTCCTCGAGTAGTTGAGATCCGTGTTCGCTTCAATTTAATCTCAATACCATTTAGTGAATTTTGTTGAATATTCTCCTTGAACAATGGTAAGTAAAGATAGTCGCGTATCCAGCTGGAGAGAGAAATATGCCATTTTTTCCAAAACTCTCGTGGATTATGTGCCAAATAGGGAAAATTAAAGTTTTCTGGAAATTTAATGCCCATTATCTTCGCACACCCTATTGCAATCTGAGAATATCCAGCAAAATCAAAATAGATTTGGAACCCAAACAAGAATGCCAATGTTAATATGTCGACGCCGCCCAATTGAGATGGGGCAATGGCAAAGCCAGTATTTACCAGTTTAGCAAGATTATCAGCTAGAAATACTTTAAGAAATAGGCCAATTATAATCCGGTTAAGACCCTCACCTAAGTTGGCCCAAACAAAGTTTGGTCGTTTGTCCAGTTGCCAAATTATTTCACCTGCTCTTAAAATTGGCCCAGCGACAAGCTGCGGAAAAAAAATAACATATGCTGTGAATAATTTAAATTCACGTTCAGCTTTAATATGACCTCTCCAAACATCTATCGTGTAACTCATAGACTGGAATGTATAAAAACTAATCCCAAGAGGTAATATAATGTGAAATGGAAAGGAAAACCCCACAGGCTCGCTTGTACCAGTGAAAAATTGTGCCAAGCCAATGGCCTGCTGCATAAAAAATATTAAGTATTTAAAAATAGATAAAATAATTAAATTACTTAGAATCGCTGCTATCATTATTCGCGTTCTTTTCTTTGAACTGCGTCCAATTTCCATGTATATGGCGGCAAAGTAATCTATTATGATCGATAAAAATAATAAGGGTATAAATCGGTAATCCCAGAACCCATAAAAAATTATGCTGGATATGACTAAAAGCCAAATCCTTGGGTTACGAGGTAAAAACCAATATAGAATTACTACAAATAATAAAAAAATTATGAAAGTGAGTGAATTGAATATCATTTTATAATAATAGAATTTCCCTCTAACTTTTTTATCTCTTTAGTGATTTCGCGAGCTAACAGTGAGTGGCCAACACCTTGAATATGAAATGGGTCTCTAACTAAGAAGCCAAAATTAGTATCAACGTGCCCAAAATATTTGGAAAGAATTAAGTTTTCGAGATTTATATATGTTGCCCCATAATATTGAGTAAGCTTGAAAATAGATTTTTTATATTCCTCATATTTAATTGGGTCATATGGAAAAAAATCAGTTGGTCTCGGTGCTATATATACCAGAACTGGGGTTTCTTTAATATATGCTAATTTAAGTAATTCTTCCCAGGCATTCAGGTTATATTGATATTGGTTATTGGGAATGGGATACCTATAGTTAGAAATATCGCGAGTATAGCGAGCTCTTAAACCCTCAATGAATTGCCGCAATCTAATTATTTGCAATGTTATAAGGCCTCTGCCTTCACTTCGGATCGTTTCCGCCTTAAAACTAGTTTCTAAGAGACGTATAATTGCATTTTCACTTCTTTTCATTAAATTCAGATTAGTTATTTTATTTTCACTCAGAAATTCTTTAGATCTCAGTGCGGCATCTGAGTCAGCCACAAGTTTTTTCCCAATTTTGGATTTGTTCAATACTCCGCGGGTATTTATATTTTTTACAGCATTAGCTATCTCATAACGTACATTTCGCTCGCGCATGTCATCGTAGACTGCTCCAATAACTAAGCCGTCGATTTTTGTATTTGTAAGTATATGAGTGGCAATAATTAAATGCTCTGCAGGGTACGCATTGGGATAACTAATTGTATATAATCTAGATCCTATTCTATCCAAATTATCAAATACTATATAAGGAGCAGCCCTATCACCATATTTAAAGTCATTAATTGCATATAGTTGGGATGCTCCAAGCCAGTAATATTTCTTCTTCTTATTACTGTCGTGATGAGCTTTTAATATTTTTGTTAAGGAGCTATAGAAAACTTTTCCTTGCTTATGAGAGTCCATACGTTTTTCGGTATTATGCCCAAGGCCAGCATCATTTACGCTAGTAGCTCTTGAATTAATCCAGAACAAGACTAGAAAAAGAGAGAATAAACCTAATAAAATTTGGGCAATCACTAATATTTTTATTGTACTATAAAATTGCATTTTTATGAAAAAAACCATCTTTAGGGCACTGTCAAAATGTAAGTAATATGCAATTTGAACAGTGGTGATTAACAAGACTGTGATTATACTAAGAACTTATATTTAAGACCTCAATAGAATTTTATTTATTTTTTTCGTTTACATTATCTCGAATATATTCTTCCCACCACAAAGCAAAATTTAATAAGTACCAGATTTGTCGCGCAGAACCAGATTTTAAAACCGAATTTATTGCCGTTGAATCAAAAAAATCGGTTTTTTCACAAAAGGCTTTAAGCGTAACTTCAGCTTTCTGTCCCAGTTTATCAAAAATCCAATCGTCAACTGGCACAGCAAAACCCTGTTTTTTCCTCCTAACAATTTCTTTTGGTATTATACCAGAGACAGCTCTCTTTAAAATATACTTTAGAACTCCAGTTTTTACTTTTAATTTTGGAACGATGCTTAGAGCATAACTTACAAATTTATGATCTAAAAAAGGGACCCTCGCCTCTAAACTCGTTGCCATACTCATCTTATCGACTCGCATGAGCAATAATTCTGGTAATCTTAGATTTAGATCAAGATACGACATCCAATTTAAAAATGAAGTGTCATGCGCATTTTTTTTAAATTTTTCATGAATTGGTTTTATTATTTCCCAAGAGCTCCGCCCTTTGAATTTTTCCCTTAAACGAGGTGATAAAATACTAAATTTAGCATTTTCAGTAAAAGCTTCTGCACCACCCCAGAAAATTGGCTGACCTAAAGATGCTCTTCTCAGAAACTCTGTATATAATTTATTTCCTAGCCCTAAACTAGACAATAAGTGAGCAGCAATAGATTTTAAAACTTTGGGCATAGGTATTGAGTTAAACTTTTCTAATTGAAGGAATATTTTCCAGCTGGGATAACCGCAAAATAACTCATCTGCGCCTTCTCCAACCTGACAAACTTTAACACCGTGTTTTATTGCAAGCTTTGAAACAAAATATACTGGAACACAAACGGGGTCACCAATTGGTTCATCTTGGTATTTTATCATATCTGGTAAGAACGATATTAAATCCTCCTGACTTATAATATATTCATGATGTTCGCTATTTAACTTCTCAGAGGCTAGTCTTGCAAACGGAAGTTCGTCGGCCACACTACTTTGTTTATCGCCATAACCAATCGAGAATGTTTTTACTTTTTGACTCTCTTGCCCTTTAAATAAAGCTAAATTAATACTTGAATCAAGACCTCCTGATAGGAAAATGCCGATCGGTACGTCACCTATTTTCCTGTATTTAACAGCATCATTTAAATTAGACATTAGTTCTGCGCAGAGTTTATCTTCATCGAGATTGTCGATGGGGGATGTATCATTCCAAACATCCCACCAATGTTTTATTTTGATTTCTCCGCTTATATTTATTCTGGCCAAAGTTCCTGCAGCGAGTTTTTTAATGCCCTTAAAGAGTGTAAGTGGTGCTGGAGTTGCAAGGAAAGATAAGTAATGAAAAAGGGCTTCCTCATCTACTTCTCGAGACTGCCCAGGATTAGCTAAGATTGATTTTATTTCAGAGCCGAAAGTTATTCCCTTATCGTTATGGGAGTAGTATAAGGGCTTTACTCCTAATCGATCTCGTACGAGCCATAAATACTGATTTACGTTATCCCATAGGGCGATTGCAAACATTCCTCTGAATTTGTGTATGCAATCAATGCCCCATTCGTCATACGCATGCAGAATTACTTCAGTATCAGAATGATTGGTTTTCCATTCAGTATGCCCGAGATCCTTTAATTCTTGCCGCAATTCATCATGGTTATAGATCTCTCCATTAAACGATATAACATATTGATCGTCGGCATAAACCATTGGCTGTGATGCCGAAGTTGATAGGTCAACAATAGATAATCTGCGGTGCCCGAGACCCACTGTTTTGTTTTTATTTACCCAAAGTCCTTTTCCGTCTGGACCTCTGTGTTTCAAAGTATCCCGCATTGCAACTAGGTCGGGGATATTTATCGGCCATTTTTTTATATCAAAAGATAGAATGCCAACAATACCACACATTTTATTGAGTAACCTTGTAATAGTTTATGTACCATTCAGTTAATTTCTTTACACCCTCTTCTATGGATGTTGAGGGGGTATATTTAATATCCTCAATTAGTTTGTTTGAGTCTGCCCAAGATTTATGGATATCTCCAGGTTGCATTGCCATGAAATTAATAATTGCTTTCTTATTCAGTGCAGTTTCCAAAATTTTAATAAAATCCATTAAATTGACAGGCTTGTTGTTGCCAATATTATAAAGTTTATATGGGGCAACCCCGCTAGAACTGGAATTTGGGCTCTCGCTATCCCATAGCGGATCAATTTCAGGGATTTTGTTAATGGCTAATACTATGCCCTCTACGATATCATCAATATAAGTGAAATCCCTCGCCATATTACCGTTATTATAAACATCAATTGGGCTTCCCTCGAGTATAGCCTTTGTGAATTTTAAGGGAGCCATGTCTGGTCTGCCCCAAGGACCATAAACGGTAAAGAACCTTAGCCCGGTGACTGGAATGCTGAATAGATGACTATAGGAATGAGCCATTAACTCATTAGATTTTTTAGAAGCTGCATATAGGTTGGTAGGGTGATCTGTGCGATCATCCTCGGAGAATGGCATTCTTGTATTTGATCCATAGACTGAGCTAGTTGAGGCATAAACCAAATGTTTAATGCTGAAATTTCTACTGGCTTCTAATATATTCAAGAAGGAATAAATATTTGAGTTTATATATGCCCTTGGCTCTTTTAGACTATGCCGCACTCCAGGTTGTGCCGCCAAATGAATAATTCTTTCTGGTCTATATCTTTCAAATATCTTATTGAGCTGGTTGGAATCTCCGATATCCATAATTAAATTTGTATAATTTGGTGAATTTTGAAGTAAAGCTATTCGAGCTTTTTTTAAATTAACGTCATAGTAGTCATTTAAATTATCGAGCCCAAAAATTTTATAGCCATTATCAAGCATCTTTTTCGCGACGTGATAACCAATGAAACCGGCACTACCGGTTAATAAAATTTTCATAGTAGAGTTTGCTTTGTAATAATTTTTATTTTGTTTAGAATTTTATTCATACTAAAAAACTTTATTAAACCTGTATAGCCATAACTTTTAAGCTTTGACGATTTTAAATTGGCTATCTTTAAAACTCGCTGTTGCATTTCTAGTGTCTACGATCAGCTTGCTATAATTAACAAGTTTTTCATAGTCTATGATATCATGATCTGTGCAAATAAGAGCAGCATCGTATTGAGAAATATTTTTCTTTGACCACTTGATGGATTTTCTTCCTACCAGAGCAGGGTGTCCTCTTGTGATTGGTATTTCTGGTATTAATGGATCGTAATAGTCAACCCGGACGCCTAAACTCTCTAGCAAATCCATGATTACAAACCCTGGGCTTTCTCGCGTATCATCAATATTTTTTTTATAAGCGATACCAACTAACAATACTTTGGAATTTGTGAGTACGAGACTTAATTTTTCATCCATAGCTTTTTTCAGGATATCTACAACATAATGAGGCATGTTGGTATTTAATTCGCCAGCAAGCTTTATAAATTTAGTATCTTGTCCATACTGTTGCGCTCTAAAGCTTAGATAAAAAGGATCAATTGGAATACAATGTCCACCTAGCCCAGGACCAGGATAGAATGGCATATAACCAAATGGTTTGCTTTTGGCAGCTTCAATAACTTCCCATACATCAATACCCATCTTGTCATAAATAATTTTAAGCTCATTTATCATTGCAATATTCACAGAACGGAATATATTTTCTGTAAGCTTTACGCCCTCGGCAACTTCTAACGAAGAAACAGGGACAGTTTTTGCACAAATTTTATTATATAAAATACATGTTAGGTCGCGAGCAACAATGCCATCGCCACCCACAACCTTGGGAATATTTTTTGTTGTAAATTCAGTATTGCCGGGATCTTCTCTCTCTGGGGAAAATGCTATATAAATATCTATTCCAGACTTAAGGCCACTCTCTTCCAAAATTGGCTTTAAAATTTCTCTGGTTGTACCGGGGTATGTGGTTGACTCGAGTATAATCAGCTGATTGCTGCGCAAGTGATTTTTGATTTCGTTAGCTGTTGAAATTACATAACTCAGGTCGGGGTTTTTTTCCACATCTAGCGGAGTTGGGACGCAGATCATCAGGGCATCAACATCTCTAATTTTTGAAAAGTCTGTTGTAGGAATAATGGTTCCGTCGCTTATTCCAGGCTTTAAATTATGGTTTTGGATATGTTTGATATATGACTCACTATTATTGAGCCGAGATATTTTGTTTTCATCTATATCGAAACCATAAGTACAGAATCCTCTTGAATGGAAGGCGAGAAGCAAAGGTAAACCAACATAACCAAGTCCAATAACACCTATTTTGGCTGACAGGTTTGTAAACCTGGTTTTTAATAAATCTGCATCCGATTGCATTTGTAAGTATCACCATAAGTTTTAGAATTTTTTGAAATTAATCTTTTCTGTATATATTGCAAACGCAACGCCTTTTTAACACTTTTGTTGATTAATTATATTTTACTAAATCTCCATTTTATGCATACTCCACCATCAGTAACTTGACCAAAAACGGTTATTTGAAGCGTTCTTCGTCTTATGTTATTTTCTGTAAAATAAACACTCTCTTCAAGCGCCAGTTTGCGGTCTAAACACTCAAATCTCCAGCCTTGACCTTTTCGCGGTTTTAATAGGACTGAATTCTTGCTTGGTAATATTGTAGCTTGGATATTTGGGTGTAAATGGAATCTCATTGTATAGCGCTTATCGCCAGAACCAATTATATTATCTTCTCCCTGAATTTCTTCACCATTTGGTGCTAGCATCAACAATCTGCGGTGAATGAGGCCAAAAGACGATAAATATCCATCATAACTAGCCTCAATAATAGAGCTTCCGTCGATTTCTCTGCGGCTAGATGTTACCTGCCCAGTGCCTTGAAGATATCCCCCATCTAAATTAATTTTTGTGGAGTTTGAATCATCGACAACAATAGTAGAGTGAGCCGCTGTTGACCTCAAAGCGTGCTTCCAAGCTTTAGTTAAATTTTCTGCAGACCCACAATTTACAATAATTCGGTCTTTTCCGGAGGTCATTTCAAAAGATAATGACCCGGCATGCCCCCATTTATTTGCGGACTCTTTTGGGGGTGTACCCGTATCCATCAGAATAGAGGTTTTGTTTGCTGATAGCTTATGAAATCCAGAGTGGGGTGCACTAGAAATAGCTCGAACTTTACTTGCAGACTTCAATAACAAGCTATTAATTATTTCATTATTCCCATAGGTAGAGCCATTAAAATATGATAAACCTCCATCTGAATGCCTAAAGGTTTTTAACATCGCCAGCATTTTGTCAATCTTATCAGAGAGCCAATCGGGCACCTCAATATGGGCTGTAATCAATGTTTCGCGGATAGAAATTATATTGAATAAAACATCAGTATGTATTTTAGGATTACGAGAATAGTGTCCGCCATCTGGAAAGATTTGATGATCTAGTTCAGTCTCAAGATATTGTTGCCCCTTGTTAAGGTATTTGTCAAATCCGGGCAATGCGACCCCACAATAAATAAGCCCTTTTAAAGCAGTAATTCTTGGAGATCCCTCTGCCGATCTCATGGCTTTTCGATTAAGATGTTTTGCTTGCCGTGAAATTGATAAAAAGAATTGATCAAAAAAGATTTGAGGCGCGTTGTTTGAATAGAAACCAAAATGTGTCAACCAATTTGTTAGACGGTCACCAAGTATATCTGCTCGCCAAGAAACTTTTGATGTTTTGTTCTCTGAGCTTATCCAGTTTTCAATATATTCTCGTGCCAAATCTCTCGCTGGAACATTAGAAACCACTCTTAAGTCTTTTAGCCAGTTAAAATTATAAATATGAGAGAGCCAGTATTCATTATCAAAATCGTTTAAATCAGAAAAATTACTAAACGTTCTCTTTTGACCGTTTAATGTAAAATTACCTGATAAAATAGAATACCCAATCTCGATATTTCCCTTAATTATCTCAGGTGGCGTTCCAAATAGAAATTTTGGTTTTTGATTCAAAGCTGATAATGGGTTAAATTGAGACAAAGAAATTCTTTTTGTTAATTTTTGTAACATCCCACTAGAATTTTTATTATCGGAATTTTTCATAATTCTATTATGCTCCGTTCAGAGCTAATATAAAATCATTTATTGTAATTTTCCGTAATTTTTAGTTTATAAATTCGTAAATTTTATCATTTCAATTTAATCGAACTAAACGTGCCGCAAAAAAACCGTCCATACCACTTGTTATTTTTTGACCATTGAAATCTTTTAAATCAGATAAATAATGTGGCAGGGTTCTCAAATCACCATTTTTTGTAATAAATTCACGATTATTTTTAAAGGTTTCAAACTTTATTATATCTCGGCGCCAGTTAGGATATTTTCTCAAAAAAACATCAACAATATCTGGGCCTTCTTCAGCTTGTAGGGAGCAGGTTGAATAAATTATCTGGCCTTCTATTTTTGTAATTTTTGCAGCGCTGCTTAACAGGCGAAGTTGCGCCTCATGTGCTTTAGAAACATCCTCAGATCTTTTCAGATACTTCACATCTGGATGCCTTCGAATTGTACCCGTGGAGCTGCACGGTGCATCCACTAAAACGCCATCAAATAACTTATCTGGTTTCCATTTCGTAGCATCAGTGCAAATTATTTTCGCTTCATATGATAGTCGTGATAGATTTTCACTAAGAACTTTTAAGCGCGCCTTTGACCTATCAACAGCAACGACGTTAGCCCCAGAATTAATTAATTGTGCGGTTTTACCACCTGGTGCAGCACAAATATCTGCTATTAATTTACCTTTAAGATCATTTGTAAAAAGTGTAGAAGGTAGGCGCGCAGCTGCATCCTGAACCCACCATTCACCGTGATTAAACCCATCTATCGCGGTAATATTTGATGAAGATCTCAGCCTTATACTGCCGGTTGGTAGCACTGCCCCTCCTAATTTCTTTGCCCATTCGTTTATATTTGATTTTACACTTATATCTATCGTGGGCACTTTCATGTGAGCCAAAGCAATTTTTCGAGTAACAATTTCTCCATATGCGTTTACCCAAGAATTCCATAACCAGTCTGGTGTATTTAATCTGGCTGCATCTTGCTCTTTGATAATTGATGCTTTTTCACGGTCGATACGCCGTAAAAGAGCATTTAATAGTTTTTTATATGGCCCTTGATTTTCAATTTCAGCCATAACCAGACTTGTATTGACTGCCGCATGTGGGGGCGTTCTTAGAAACACTAATTGACATATTCCTAGTCGAAGTATATTCCGAGCAAGATAAGCTTTCTTCGGCAGTTCTGTATTTAAACATCGTTTCACCATATCATCAATTTGACCCAAGTGGCGGAGTACTGTCATAATCAAATTATATGAAAAATTTCTGTCTCGTTGATCAATTTTATTCAGCATTTTATGATTATTAAAAAGTTCATCGGCTGATCTTTTGGACTTCAAAGTAGAGTTAATGACATTTAAAGCTATTCTTCGCGCTAATAATCCAGATGTACTACTTGTCATTTTCTAGCCCCAGGGCCCGGTTTTCATATTATATGGCTGCCCGACCATACTCCTTAAGATTTTAACTCGATTTGCGACCTTGGGATGAGTGGAGAATAAGTTATCGATTGATTTTTTATGTATTGGATTTACTATGAACAGATGTGCAGAGGCTGGATTATTTTCTGCATGTTTATTTTCTATATGTTGTGAGGTTGAATCAAGTTTTTCTAAAGCAGATGCAAGCCACTCAGGGTTACCACAAATTTCCGCTCCTATTTTGTCTGCCTCATACTCTCTAGTCCTAGAGATTGCCATCTGCACTAAACTCGCGGCGATTGGTGCTATTATCATAATAAGGATACTGCCCATAGACCCCAAAAAACCATTTCTTGACCTGCCACCAAAAAACATTGCGAAAGTTGCAAGCATTGTTAGGGCGCCAGCTAAAGTTGCTGTTATCGTCATAATTAATGTGTCTCTGTTTTTAATATGAGCTAGTTCATGGGCCATCACGCCTGCTACTTCATTTTTGTTCAGGGTGCTTAATAAACCCGTTGTGGCTGCTACGGCAGCGTTTTCAGGATTGCGGCCTGTGGCAAAAGCATTGGGTTGGTCATTTTCTAAGATGTATACTTTAGGCATTGGAAGGCCACTATTTCTGGCTAGATTTCTAACCGTATTGTAGTAGATTGGTTCAGTGTGCATACTTATCTCATATGCACCGTACATTTTGAGTAGTATTTTATCCGAGTTCCAATATGCGAAAAAATTTGTACAAATAGCAATTATTATAGCTATAATTATGCCGCCTTCACCACCTAATAGGAAACCGGCGAAAAGAATAATTGAGGTTAAGGCAGATAAAAGTATGGATGTTTTTAAGTAATTCATTGATTAAGAATAGTATATTTCTTTGTAATTGCAATTATCGTTTAATTTAAAATAGAAGCGAACTTAGGCCAATGATTAGGAGCAAAGTAAGAACAATTTTTCTAAAAACCTCCGGCTGAGAAATTTTGAAACCGTGTGTTCCTAGGAAAACACCAAGTGAAAAAGGAAAAAATAAAATAAAAGAATTTATCAACGTTGCTTGGGTAATTGCTCCATTAAAAGTTAAAACAATAATAACCATTGGAATTAATGCGGTCACAGCAATAACATTGTTTGCTCTCTGTATATGAGCTGGGCTCGTGCTTGCCATAAAATAAAGTACGGGAATAGGTCCTCCAATTCCACCAAA
>Ga0209630_10004843_pt1 | contig 11632 bp, 10 predicted proteins | sample COG_01_FD_184745 | JGI IMG/M metagenome (GOLD analysis project Ga0209630, IMG submission 184745) | Pelagic Microbial community sample from North Sea - COGITO 998_met_01 (SPAdes) (version 2) | ecosystem: Environmental > Aquatic > Marine > Neritic zone/Coastal water | place: Helgoland, sampling... | reverse complement strand
TCACAAAGTTTTTTAACAACCACTGTTGCATATTCAAAAAGCTGGAAAAGGCAGTTTCCGTTTTCCCGCTGTGAATGTACCAGGGAGCTCCGTTGGCAGCTGCCGTAGGGTCGAGCACGGTAACAAGTCCGGTGCAATCTCCGCTGGCCGCTGTCAACGTGATTCTATCTCCGACGGAGTAATGATTTCCCCCGTCCGCCACCGAAAAAGCGGACACGGGACCCGGTGGAACCCCCGTTATTCCAGTAACCTCCATTACCAAACCACTGCCTCCAATCCCGCCGGGAGAAGTCGGATCCACCTTCGTCGGAGAATTACCCAACGGATAACTCGTACCCGCAAAAGTCAAAGTAACGGTTTGCACAACTCCACCCAAAGCTCTTGCGAAGTTAACCGTGGTCACTCCCGTAGTTACATTGTAACTAGAATTGGCAATCAAACGCGCGTAACAAGCATTATTGTGTGTCCACGATAACCAAAACCCATTGTACGCCCCATTTGTCTTCAAGCTGGCGCCGCTCAATTCCAATGATGTATTCCCAGAGGTTCCCGTGCTCGCAAAAGTACCGCTCTCGTTTATGTAGGCGGTCACTCGATTAGACTCAACAAGCTTAGAACGCCAACCTGGATCCGGGTAGTTCTGAATGGAAGGCGCGACGGACTTGTTCGCGTACGGGTGAAAAGATACGGTGTCGGCAGAAGCCAGTGTAGCAGGAAGAGGCGTGTTGAGAGTCACTGTTTTGGTGCGGCTGTTGTAGGCGGTGACAAGCCTAACCAACCCTTGACTGTCGCCGGTCGCGGCCGCCGCCGTTATTTCCAGAATAACGTCCGTGGTAATGGTAAGAGCGGCCACCCCTGTTATGGCTCGCATCTGCGTTTGGTCGATCGTGATGGTGTCTCCTGCGACATACCCAGAGCCCGCGGTGATCAGCTCTGCGCTGACAACGTTGTCGTTCCCCGCCGCAGACACTGTGAGTGTAAAAGTCATGCCAGTGCCCGTCCCCGAATAGGTGTTGTTCGTGCCTGTCGCCACAATGTGACTGCCCACTGCAAATTTGGTGGTAATACCCGTGTTTTGATTGATTGTCAGCGCCTGTCCCACGGCCACCGTATCGACCACCATAGACATACCTTTGTAGTAGTTATCTTGAGTCCAGGACGCATTGGGACCCACCGCCAGTATTGCCGTGGTCGTTGAACCGCCAGTAAGCGTGTCCTGGTAGTTGACCTGAGACAAAGTCGACGTTCCTCCCGGATTGTACATGAGCTCCAAGAAAGATCCTTTTTGTATGCCAGAAGAAACGTTAGGTCCGAGATTGAAAGCCGAACTGGTATTTGCCTGCTTCGGCTCAAACCACAGAGCTGTATTGTTTGTCGTGCTCACAGGACTAGGGTCGATAAGCGCGGCGCCTCCATTATCGTTTACTCTTGGAGATACTCCATTCAGATGGCGAATCGAATAGGTGTGCTGATTCTCCCAGTTAGTGATCAAGCCGGACTGAGACGCCGTTTGCCCTTCTTTCAGAGGGTCGGTGGCGACGTAGACGTACACCAAGGATTTTTTTCCGTCGAAATCTGCGATAGGCCGCCATTCGTTCAGAGAATCATTGAAGATTATGTAGTCGTTATTGTAGGCGTCGTTCCATCGGTCGCCCGCGGGCAGAAATACAACGTTGCTCGCCGTATCTGTCGGGTCTGTCAACGAGAAAGAAGTGCCCACCGGAATCGCGTTGGTGTAGCCCAAACCAGTCACCACAAACTTGCACTGTCTGTTATCAAGGTATTCGTACTCCTCCACCACTCCGTCGTATTCGGTGCCGCCTATGTTGGTCGAGATGGTCACTCCCCGGTAGTAATTCTTGAGCATCTGCGGATGGTCGGACGCGCTCACGTCGAAAAATATTTCAAAGTTACCCTCTGAATTTGTCAAATTTGTTGTGGTCGTGGTCAACGTCAAAGTCGCACCGTCCGCAGCGCTCCACTTGGCATCCTGTCTGACGTTCGCCTCCGAGTACAGATTGAACGAACCTCCTCCCCACTTGTGGTAGAAAGACACGCTGGAACCAGCCACCGCGTACGCTGCGTTGAGATTGTTCAGCTGACTGTTGACATAGTTACTGTTACCCTCCACCGGAACCTCAAACTCTCCCGGAAAAGGCCAATCCTGTTTGTTCCTGTACGTAGAATCAAAATGTAATATAGTAGCAGGTGATAGCATTTTTTATTTATTTACACTATTATCATTTATTTAAGTGCCGGAACTTGGATATCCGCGTCCCCCTCACCAAAGGATGACACCCATCCAGCTCCTCCAACTGATCTGCGGCCGGCCTCCACGCAGAAGAACACACGAACGGTTTTATGACCAACCACTCGCTCGACTCGTTGACAGAACGGTCGGCTCCGATCTTCAGCTCGATCGCTCCCACGATCTCGATGCTGTTCTTCACGCCCAACTTTGACAGGTACTCTGACCTTTTTCGGTTCAAAAGAGCACCCAGCCTCTCAGCCAGAAAAGACTCCAATCCCCGAGCAAACAACAAAAGGGAACACAGAATCTTCTCGAAGTTGACGCTGGACAAGTCCACGAACCGAACGATGGCATCGATCTTGCGAATCACACCCTGCGTAAACGTGCACGTCGACTCTTCTCTCATACTCGGATTGTAGTACCCGCACATAGCCGAGCGCGCCTCGTCGACTATGACTTTCAAAATCTGCATTCGCGTAAAGGAACTCAGAACAACGCTCTCGATCTTTGAAAACTGTTTCAAAAACACGCGCAACGCATTTTTCATATCCAAAGAATAACCCGGCGACGGGGACGAATCCAGATCGAACGGAAGCATCACCAGGCTACCCAACAAATCGACCGCAAAATGGTCGTAGCGGTCGAACAGCTCGCTGATCGACCCAGACTTGCGCTCGTTCGCCCAAGTCAAACGAGCCAACGCCTGATCCGCTATAGAATCGTCGTCGTTCACGTCCCAGCCGCAATCGAAATCCATACTCAACTTGCCAAACACAGACTTCACAATACGACGAAGCTTCACCACAGACTTCGCTCGTCGGTACCGCAACGCATGGCTGCTCACCGACGCCAAGAACAGCTTCGCGTCCGCGAATGGATCCGGAGCGCAGGACATGAAACCCACGTTCGTATGAGCCAGACTCTGGTACATAGGTCCCTCGTCCACCTTGTCTATGTACGCAAAACCGTAATCGATGATTTTGGGCATCCACCCATGCGTCGGCACCGAAAACACATTCTCGGAATCCAACTCGATCAACAAATGCCTGTCTCTATCGCACTTTGTCATGAGGATATTGCTCGTATGCAAGTCGTAATGCGTGAAATGCATCGTCTGGTAAGCCAAACGTGTCGCCAGAAGGATTATTTTAACACTAGACAAAATCACAGACAAATCCACTTCCTGCTTGGACTTGATGAGCTTTGACAAGGAATACCCTTTTATGTACTCGAAAAAAAGCACGCGACGATCGATCGGATCCGCGCATTTTTCAAACGGATACGCCGCCTTCGCATCCGGATTCACGCGCATTGTTTCCGAATGAAGCAGCTTGGAAAACACCGGGCATTTTAACTCGTTGAGACGACTCGCGATAGTCTCTTCGTGCTCGCACAAGTAGTCTATGTGCTGGGACATTTTGAACACCAACGACTCCTGAGTTTTCTCGTTGACAACCAACCCAGTGAGCCCCTGTTTTCCTCGCTTGAACATCCGCACGAATTTGTAGTCGGTTTCGGACAATAAATCGCCTTTCATTTTCTCTTCCCCTTTGAATCTTTAAAACGCTCTGCTGTTCCAATCTCACGCCAAATAAAAATATTGATAGTAATAAAAATATGTCAGTAAACTCTACAGTTAACACTAATGTTTCAGCGCCCACGGATATCAATGCAAACCGTGGCAATTTACCAAGCAACGTCTTAGCCTATGATATGGGGGCGGGTGGTGCGGCTGGTGGTACCCAGACATTTACTCTTCCTGCAAACACGGCAGAGATTGGCGGGTGGTGCGGTGCTATAGCCGCTGGTCCCGCTGCGAATGCGAACTATTCTACTAATCAGATAATTACAATGACTTTTACGAATCAAAATCCAGCTGACTGGACACATCTGAATTATGATATTGTGGTTTCTTTAGTGGGAGCCGCCGATGAGACTTTAATCAGCCAGGTTGGATCGGTATGTGCAGGTTTTTCGGATGATGGTGCAGGGAGTGGTCAAATTATAATTCGTCGTGAATCCGGAACTACCTCTCAACTGAAAGCGGCAACTATGCTTGTTCAGCTTCGAAAGCGAGGAGTCGCCGTCACAACTGCGTAAATACCATGAAACAGCACAGCACCTCAGGACGCAGAGCCAATCATGCTCGTCAGCATAAAAACTAATCTATAAAAAGAATATTGGATAATAATAAATCAAAATATGTCGATGAATGCTGTAGCTAACACTAACTTATCGAGCGTTTCTGATCCAGTTGGAAACAGAGGCAATTACCCCAGCGGGGTTTACACTTTTGATATGGGAACGGCAACGCCAGCGGGGGCTGGCGCCAGCCAGACCTTTGATGCTTCTAATTTGCCATCAGCCCAGTCAGCACAAACGGTTCACAGTTATGTAGGAAAAATAGGCGCACCTGACGCGGCAGGCACTGCAAACGAAGGGCAGTCGCAGCTAGTGACACTGACATTCGAAACAGCACACGGCTGGACTAACGATACGCACGATCTCCATATCAATATCGCACCGCAAGCAACTGTAGCTTTATCAACAGCAGCTCCACTAGGAGCTTGCAGCGGCGGTTCTTTTTCTACAAATAGCATTACGTTTGTTAGGACAGCTCCGGCTCTGCAGGGCGCGACAGCAACCCTCGTAGCTGGGATAGTTACTGTCACGGTGCGTAAACGTGGCGTTGATAAAACTGCATAATTCCGTCCAGTTCACAATAAAAACCTTTCATTTACGTTTTTAAATGAAAAGAAAAGAAAAGAATCTTGATGATAATAAATATATAAAAATGTCAATACAGGCTGTAGTTAATACTAATGTTTCAAGCGTTTCCGATCCTAACGCGATTCGAGGAAATTACCCCAACGGCGTCTACGCGTATGATATGGGGGTGGGTACCGGCGCCGGCGGAGGTGCTACCGTATCCTTCGACTTAAGTTCAATCGTTGGCTCTGAAAATTTTCACGCATTCGCGGGTTTACTACCCGTGAGGAGTGGCGGCACCGCCGGGTCAGCTCAGGTAATCACAATAACTTTACCCGCCGCCCACAATTGGACGTCGCTTACTCATGAAATAGAAGTATCTCTTGAACAAGGCTTAAATGATGGCACTGATTCTGAACCTACAGCCGACGTGTCTGCAGGAACAGCTTCTGCTTCTTTTGGTACCACGACTACTATATCTATTCTTCGACAGGGCGGCCGACGCGTCGACGGCGGCGGCGCTGCCGACGATTGCGACCTTTCGCAAGCGACAATGTTGGTCACCATTGTCAAACGCGGCGTCGATGTCAGCGCGTAAATGCGTTTGTACGCATTTATGTCAAGTATGTTCAGAGAAAAAAGAGAGAACGAATCAAGGTTAAAGAAGGGTGAGTTTAGTATAAATAAAAAATGGATACTCTTCCCATAGATATTTTCGCGTGTATCCGTTCATACGCGGGCAGCGCAGACGTTCGTTCTGTGTGTCAAACGTGCACGGCGTGCAGTCGATACGGCTGGCTGCGATCGATCAGCGTGAACGGTTCCAGAAGTGCGAGGTACCCGGATTTTATAGAATTGTGTATTCGACATCGTCATAGTTTAGAAAAAGTCTGCGTGTGGGGGTTGCGCGATCCGTTGATTTGGTTGCCCGATTGGTACCCAAATCTTGAATTCATTGATTGCAAGGGTAAATCCGTTTTGACTTGTATAAACGATGCGAAACAGCGCGGGGCGAAACTTGAAAAGAGAATTAAAATAACTGAAGTGAAACAGGGTGAAATTGTGACCGAAAAGTTTATTGATGTTCCCCGACTGAGCGCTGTTCGAATGTGATCTGATCTAATTCTAATCTTTCTTCGTTTTCTTCGCCTGCTTCGCGATGACGCGAAGCGTCTGGCCTTTTTTCGTTGTCGTCGGCAGCGATCGATTTTTCGTGCGCGGTTTCGGGTAGCTGGCGCGGTTGCGAATGCCGGTCGCGTGCGTGGGATGACGCTTGAGATACTGAAAGTCGCATTCTTCTTCTTCGTCCGACGAGTAAGGGTAGTTTTCCATACACTGGATCTCGTACTCTTCTTGAAGTCGCGCTTCTTCGTCAGACTCGTAGTTGTATGCCATAGTAAATTGAGACATTTTGAATTGAGTTTTGAATTAAAAAATCTGCATTTTTTTAATCATTTTTATTTTTATTGAAATAATACCAATAACACTCGCTCACATCAAGTCCTCGTTGGAAGGTCCGTCTTCGTGTCCGCTGTGAAAGCTTCTGCGGGCTTTGTATCCGCTCCAGGTGGTGTTGACACCGAATTTGACGCCGTTCTTCCAGAGCGTGTTGATCTTGGCCACGAATTCGGTGGTGTCCTTCACCGGTATATCCGACTGCGAGCCGGTGTGGTTGATGCCCCACCACTCTTTGAAATGGTTCCAAAGGGCTTCTTGCATAATCTTCTTGGACATATCCTCGCACTGTTCGTACTCGCTGTCCAAAAACTGTCTGACCAGATCGTTCCGTCTCGCGTACTCTCGAGTGGCCTGCTGGACTTTTTCCGGACCGCCCATCGGACCCAGGAATTCGGTTCGGTTTCCGTTTTCGTCCGGCCAGCCAGCTCGGTGCTGGAGCAGGTACCAAGCCAGAGCCGGGAGCATTCCTGGGATTTTGTCCGTGAAGTTGGGATCTTTCGGGAAGATCCGTTGCTTGAGCTGTTCTTCGTACGTTTCCGGGCAGGTTTTATCGCTGTCTACAAAGTTGGATTCAAAGGGGATGACCTTGATTCTGTTCCACGTGGCTTTGTCGGGGTGTCTGAGCGAGGGTAGACCGTTGCAGAGGATGGTCAGGGTAAAGTACGGCGCGTGATCTTTCATCTGGCTCCCTTTTTCGAACAGGTCTCTGGCGGAGAAAGAGTCGCCACCGGAAAGCTGTTTCATAAGCCCGCAGTTGAGCTTTTCGTCGTGGTTGGGTTCGTCCATCACGGCGAGGCGCACGGGAGGCTTCGCACGGGCAAGTTCTGGCGTAGCGCTGCCCGTTTGCTGCTTTTTTCCGGAGAGGAGCGTGGTGGAGAACTTGATGGCCAGTTTTCCGAGCATCATCTCGAAAAGTTTCTGCGTGATGGATTTGCCGTTATCTCCGTTTCCCGTCCAGACGAGCACAATTTTCCGAGAGTTTCCGCCTTCAAAAATTTCCGAGTACACGTCGAGAAAATATTTTCTCACGCTCGGATCAGGAAACACCTGTTCTAAGAACATCTCTACCTGTTTGACCTTCTCGTCCGTCCTGTGAAAAGTTCTGTACTTGACGGGCATTTTAATGGAAATGTAGTCTTCTGGGAGTCCGTCCCTGAAAGTGTTGTTTACGAGATCGTAGACGCCGTTGTCGAAAGCGACCAACATTCGGTCGAGGTTCAGCTTTTCCGCGAATTTTTTATCGTAGAAAACTTCGGTGCACTCGCGCATAACGTTGTTTTTGTATCCAGAGTGTTTGAGATTGAGAATTATTTTGTTCATCGCCTTGATCCTATAATTATGCATCTCTTTAGCTGCCTCGTCGGATTCCGCGGCCAGTACCGCTCGGTGTTTGTCTATGGACTTTTGAAAGACTCCGACGAGACCGTCGTACGGGTCTGACAGCTTTGCTCTGAGAAACGTGCCTTCTTCGATCTCTTCCCACGCGTGGTCTATGAACTGATACCACCGTTTGTTGGAAACGGAGGAGCAGGCGAAAACCGTTCTGAACATAGAGTGCATCATTCGCGCGAGGTCGTTGTGTGTGCCTCCAGTCTGAACACATTCCATTATTTTGGAATCCATCTTGCTGCTCTGCCACTTCTTAAACTCCTCCGGACTATCCGCTTTCGCAAACCAGATGAGAGAGGCGAGTCCAGGCTTCTTTCGAATCTCCATCTGGTTCCATTTGTCTTCCATCAGCGTGGCGTCGTACTTATTGGATCGTCTGGAGAACTCGTCCCAGATCTCGAACGCTTCCCTGCACCGCCCGGAAATGTTGCACAGAATCCAACCGATCTTCATCCAGTCAATGTAGCAGTCAGCCCTATGTTGGGCGATGAACTTGATGACCTGGGCGGCCATCTCCAGATCTTTGGTGGGGTTCGATTGCATCTCTTGTCTAGACGAGACCGACTCTAGAGACGGCATATTTTCCTTTAAAATAGAAGGAGGCGTCAGATCATTTCTGATCTCGGTAATTTTGCGGTGAGCGAGTCTAACGCTCAGAATTCTAGGAAGGTGGTAGTCGACGTTTTCTTCGGAAATCTCTACGGGTTCCTCGTCCGCGTCGAAAAAAATTTCGCAGTCTTTTAAAGCCTGCGCAACGGTCATCACCTTTCCCTCGGAGTCGATGACGCAAGTGGCATTGTAAGGAGCCATTCCGGCGCCTTCCTTTTTGCATCCGTACATAAGCCACTTGTTGTCGACGACCGCCGGGTCAATTATGGAGGTGGCGTCGCTGACTCCAATATCGTCAAAAAGTCCTCGTTCGTCGACCCACCTCATCACTCGCGGGATGAGGTGAACGCGCACGTACTTTTTGTCCAAAAATAAGAACGGAAAATGGAGGTGAAACCCGTTTTTGACGTAGGACTCGCCTCCTACGTTTTGGATGTACGCCTTTTTTTCCAGCACAACACAAGAAAGGAGGTTTTCATCTAGGTCTTGTTCACAAATGTCTCTAAGAATAGTTTGGTACGAGTTGGTCAGCTCCTTGACTTTGTCCAGCGTGTACAGCACACGTTCTTCTCTAGCCAAGTCCTCTTCAGACACGTTTTCTTTTGGAACTTTCAAATCTACATCAACAAGAATAGGCATATACTCCCCGGTGGGAGATTCTGCAAGTCCGAAGCTTCCATCGCCAAAGTTATTTTTGTTATACTCACACAAAAGTCGATTCAGCTCATCAACGTTTTTACGATCAAACCGAAATATCCCTTTGGGATTCCGCATAGACACGTGAGTGTGATGGCTTCCGGATTCAGCCCGTCCGGACTCCAAAAGCTCGGTGATTTTTTTAGCGATATTATTTTGGTGACCTGTCATTTCCTCTTACCCTATACAGGATTTTTTTTAGATCCGATCATTTTCATCGAGAATTATGACCGGTTCGAAGCGGTTTCAGGCAGGTTTCGCCTTATGCGGTTGTAGAGTTGCCGCCTATAATTTTCCCTACCAGAAGTGAGCATAGACCATACTGTGTGCGCGGCGGAGCTCATATGCATCAGGGGTTCAGAAACGCCGTAGTCTTTTACGAGGGGGTGTATCTTGAGGAGACCGTTCATGGTCGCGTAGTGGGAGTTTTGCTCTAGGTTGCGGGGGAATCTAGCTACTGATGGAAGTGGATTGACAACTTGCATATTATTATTGTTCATTTTATTTTACTCAACATAAACGTTCCTGTAAAATGCACCTCTTTTCCCGATTCGAGAGCCGATACTATTCCGACTGACGTTTTCGCGGGTTCGATTTCTGTAGACTCGTTTGATCCAAACACCAATTTCAGTTCTTCGGTCATATCCATTGCCTCTATATGGCAGTATCTTGATTGAGCCGGGTGAATGTTGACGATGAACATCCTGGACACGGATATGCCGTAGTTTTTTTCCAGAATCAGCTTGTAAATGTTCAACTGCATGCTGTACTTTGCGAAATTGCAATCTGGGATGTGTTCTAGTCCTTTGCCGAGAGCCGATTCGAAACGATTGCCTTTTTTTATCTCTTTGCACCGCTTCCAGTCAACGAGCACAAACTCTCCGTTTTCGTCTATGAAAACGGCATCGATGGTGCCTGCAATTTTGAGCGTTTCGTCGAAAACTTTCCACTCCGTCCGGTACACCTCCCAATCCTCGTGGTTTGCGTCCCATTCTAAAAAGTAGTCGACGGCCACGTCCGATTCGTCGGCCTCTACCTCGACTCCGTTGTAGTACTTTTCAATTTGATCGTGCAGCACAGTTCCGGCTTCGCGAGCCTCCTTTCCGGAAGACTCCCACATTTTTCGAATCTGGCGCGCCTTCATTCCCTTGTAGTCGCCTTTGTTCTCCAGCTTCTTGCTGACTTTCATCTTGTCAAACGCGGGAAACTGCGAACTAATCACCTTTGAAACCGACCTCAGATAGGGGCATTCTTTTGTGCTGTAGGTGTGACCGTACTTGTTGAATTTTAGACGGCTGTCTCTAGTATGAAAATTTTTCTTTTCGAGCGCAAGCATTTTATTTAAACAAATTTGCGTTTAAATAATCAATTTTACGTGATAAAAGTATGATCAGAGTAGGAACAGATTGCAGTGGTATTGAAGCCCCCGTTCAAGCCCTTAAAAACTTGGGCGTTCCATTCAGTCACGAGTTCAGTTCTGATATCGACAAGTTTTGCATTCAGAGCATAAAGGCCAACTACAAACCGAAAGTTTTGTTTGGCGATCTAGATGGGCCTTTTCCGTGCGGCGACATCACCAAACGTGACGTAAAGGATGTGCCCGACATTGACCTTTACGTCTGCGGCTTTCCATGTCAGCCATTTTCAGCGGCCGGACGCAAAAACGGCTTCGAGCACAAGTCGGGAAATGTATTCTGGTCGTGTTTTGAGGTGATCAATGCTAAGAAACCAAAGTACTTCATCCTTGAAAACGTCAGGGGATTGTTGTCCAACGACAAGGGCAAAACATGGAAAACGATCTGGGAAGCGTTGAACAAGCTACAAGGCTATGCGATTGATTGGAAAATATTGAATACGAAAGACTATGGAATACCTCAAAATAGAGAAAGACTGTTTATTGTTGGGCGAAAAGGTAGCACTCCGTTCAATTGGCCTTCTTCGGTGCCGTTAGTTCGGAAACTGTCCGAGTACGTCGACACGGAAAACCGAGAACGAAAACAGTACTCAGAAACTCGAGAAGCATACATCAAGAAATACTCGAGTCATGTTTTTCTCGACTTGTGTTGGGTGTCGATGGACAATCGACGGAAACAAAAAATGCGGTTGGGTACGGAAATTGCGTCTTGTGTATGCGCCCGCAGTCATGTGGTTTGTTTGTATAACGGATTGCATAGAGATGCAACGTGTGGAGAACTCCTTCAACTCCAAGGCTTTCAAGATGACTTCAACCAGGTTGTGAGTAAAACGCAAATTAAAAAACAAATTGGAAATAGCATGAGTGTAAATGTACTTGAAAAAATAATAAAGAGTTTAAATACTCAATTTTAATTACTAAAAAAGTATAATATGATCAGAGTTGGAACAGACTGCAGCGGCATAGAAGCACCCATTCAAGCCCTTAAAAACCTCGGCATTCCGTTTAGCCACGAGTTCAGTTCGGACATAGACAAGTATTGCATTCAGAGCATCAAGGCCAACTACAAGCCAAAAGTGTTGTTTGGTGATCCAGATGGGTCTTTT
>Ga0209630_10004834_pt1 | contig 11647 bp, 8 predicted proteins | sample COG_01_FD_184745 | JGI IMG/M metagenome (GOLD analysis project Ga0209630, IMG submission 184745) | Pelagic Microbial community sample from North Sea - COGITO 998_met_01 (SPAdes) (version 2) | ecosystem: Environmental > Aquatic > Marine > Neritic zone/Coastal water | place: Helgoland, sampling... | reverse complement strand
GTTCTTGAAGATTTGAATACGCTGGGTGCGCCTACTGCCGACGGAGAGTTTATTGTCGCCACAGGTGCAGGTGCTTTTGCTTATGAAACTGGTGCTACTGTCAGAACCAGTCTCGGACTCGGCACAATGGCTACACAGAATGCTAACGCCGTATCAATTACTGGCGGAACTATCTCTGGGGTTTCTGGGGTCGGTTCACCATCTGCTGGTAATGAAGACCAATTCAATGTCTCTGATGGAAGCGGAGGTTGGGATGCTACCGCCGTCTATTACGGAAACGCTGGTGGCGGTCAATTAGGAATCGGCACGACGAGCCTATCGAGTTATGGTTTAACGGTATTACAATCAGGTGTAAATGTAGCAGTTTTCAACTCCACCACCTCTCCTTCCGTTGTTGCGTTCCATTCATCCACTACGACCAATCAGAATGTCGCCATCAAATCCAGTTCCAACACCATGACTCTGGTTTCGGGCGGTGTTGATTTTGCTATGCCCACGGCTGACGGTGCTGCTGGTGAGGTTTTGACTACTGATGGTGCTGGAACTCTCAGTTTTGCTGCTGGTGGTGGTGGCGGAGTAACTCTATCAGGTAGCACTAACAATACTATTTCTACCGTCACAGGTGCTAACGCCCTACAAGGAGAAGCCAATTTAACTTTCGACGGCACACTTTTGACAGTTACAGGTAATTTGTCAGTCGGAGTAGATGTTACCAGCACAGTTGGATTCATGGGTGTAACTCCGGTGGCTCAACAAAACGCAATATCTTATACCCCTCAAGGTTTAGACCCCACTTCTCTGGGTAGCCTCGCTGGAACCACAGATTTAAACTTGGCTGACATTGAACAATCAATAGGCACTATTATCACGGCACTTCAACAATACGGATTACTGGCATGATGGAGGGGATGACTTGTGGCAACAAAATACACCGGTTCCAATGAAGGTGTTGAAGGTCTCCGATTGCGAGACCAAGACGGTAATCCCAATGTTGCCCCAGTAACTGAGATTCGAGTTACCAACGGCACTTTAACTGATGATGGCAACGGCGTAGTCTCCTTGCAGACTGGCGGTGGCGGAGGTGGTGGAGGCACGTCTTCAGGACCCGCAGGTGCTGTTCAACTTTCAGACGGTGGCGGTGGTTTTACCAACGATTTAGATTTGGATTATGATACCACCAATGACCGACTCAATTTAGGCGATTCGGCATTAGGAACGGCAGCAACGGCTGTGCCGGGAATTGCGACCATTATTGATTCATGGCCTATTACCACGTATCGTTCTGCTAAATACTCAGTTCAAATCACCGATACAGTTACTTCTGAATATCAAACTTCCGAGATTGCAGAACTTCACGATGGAGCCACAGTTATTTTTAATGAATACGGTGTTTTGTTTTCAGGAGGCAATCCTCTCGGAACTTTCGCTGGTAACATTTCTTCGGGTTCGGCACGACTTATTTTTACACCCACCAATGCTAACGCTATGAATATCAAAGTGACACGGACTCTGTTAGAGGTTTAATCAATCACCAAAATCTTTAAGTAGCAAAAGCAACTAACCCTAATTGGAGTTGATTTTCAATGGCACAAGCACCGTTTCGAGTTGCAGCCTTGACCGCCACAGGCGATGTGACGTTGGGGGCTTCTGGACAATTAACTGTCACGGCTTCTAACGGTAATATCGCTACATCTGGAACCGGAAGTTTCGGTGCAACCACGGTGACCAGCCTTAACGCCAGTTCAGGCGGAATCACGAATGCAGGTGCAATTGCAGGTGCTACTACAATTGACGCATCTGGAACAATTACTGGTGCTACACTCACCGACGGTGCATTTAGCACTACGGCTGGTGCAGTAACTGGCGTGACTACGCTGGTAGCATCAGGATTGATTACTTCGGATGGTGCCGACTTGACTAACGGTGGAATCGTTAATGCTGGCCCAATTACTGGTGCTACCGACATTACAGCCACAGGTGCAGTTCAAGGTGGTAGCCTAACTGACGGCGCAGCCACAATCACTGGTGGAGCCATTAGTGGCGTGACAACTCTCGATATGAGTGGTATTCTAACTATCGGCTCAGGAGGCACAACTTATGCTTTACCAACGGCTCGTGGAACTGCTAATCAAATCCTCAAAATTGATGGTTCAGGTAATCTAACTTTCCAAGACGACGGCGGTGCTTCTGGACCCGGTGGTGCTTCAGGAAACATTCAATTTAACGACGGAGCAGGTGGTTTCGGTGGAGAAGCATCTTTGAATTGGGATTCTACTAACGATGTTCTTGAACTCGGAAACGGTGGAACTGCTTACGCTGGTCTTGCCAGCAACACTCAAGCCGTTGCTGGTGGTGCTACCACAGCCATTGATACTTTTGCTCAAACCTCTTATGTGGCTGCTAAATATCTCATTACCGCAGAAAACACAAACAGCAACGAGGTTCACACAATCGAACTTTTGCTTTCGGCTGACGGAACCACTACTAATTTCGTGCCTTTCGCTGATGTCTTTACTGGAGGAGGACCTTTGTTTGCAGTTGCAGTATCAGGAACGGGAACAATTTCAATTGATGTTACCAATTTAGACGGTGCTAACGCTCTCAACGTTCAATTTATGCGAACTACACTTGCTTAAGCAGAGAGTTTTAAGTAGTCGTGAAACTTTATTCTTGTCATGGCTGAAGTTCCTTTTCGAGTTAAGGATGTAACTGCTTCAGACGAAGTGAAAGTTTCCAGCAACAAACTTTTCATTAACAATGTTGCAGTTACCAGTTCCGCCGCCGATTTGAATCAACTGGATGGTTTAACTCTCGGCACAGCCGCCACAGCCGCCACCAGTGATTTTGCTACGGCAGCACAAGGAGCCACAGCAGACACGGCATTACAAATCGTAGCCGTAGATGGTGTCACCATCACAGGAGATGGAACAGGAGGAAACCCATTAGTAGCAGCCACACAAGGTCTGGCTATCGGAGATACAGTCACAGGAGCCACACAAGGTTCAGTTCTCTTTGCGGGTCCTTCGGGTGTTCTTGCTCAAGACAATGCTAATTTATTCTTTGATGATTCCAACAATAGATTAGGTGTAGGAACAGATAATCCTTCGGTTTTACTTCATATTCAAGAAAACTCTCTCAACGAAATTGTTCGTATTGAATCCACAGATGCTACGGCAGGTGCTAACTCCGCCCCAGATGTAATCATTAAAAGCCCTAAACAGACCGCTAATGATTATCTCGGAAGTCTCTGGTGGTATGGTAACGATGATGGCGGAAACGCCGAAGCATACGCCCGAATAGGAGTTATTTTAGACGACCCTGCTGACGGTGCTGAATCAGGAGCGATGTTTATACAATCCGATATTGAAGGAAGCCTTAGAACGATGCTTTACTTAGAAGGTTACACCACAGGAGGAACCGGACAAGTAGTTACCAACTACAACGCTAAAAACATCAATTTTAGAACCCTAAATCTCGGCACAAGTAGCGGAGGACCGGGTGGATACGGTCTGGCTCACAATGCTTCTAATGGAAGAATTGGAATCGGAACTACGGCTCCATCTTCATTATTACACTTGGTCGGTGTTGATGATTCCAACCCCGAATTAAGAATTAGTCGAGAAGGTGTATCGACGCAATATCTCTCCATGCAAAACGAGGATGCTTCGGGTGGTTTCATTTCTTCTCAATCGGGTGAAAGCAATAAAAAGCCACTTTACTTAGAATCCATTCATAATTCAGGTGGTTCAGCCGCAGGTGATAACTCCATTCTTTTTAGAACAGGTGCTTCTTCAAGTCCTACTACCAGAGTATCAATAAGTGATACTACTTCGTCGGTATCTATTGAAAGTGGAACTAATTTACAAGTGGATGATTACATGAGAATCGGTTTCACGTCAGGACCTGCTGAAGCCGATTACGCACTCTCAATTTCAAAATCGGCCACCACCGTTAGCGGAGGGTTGTTTTCTTCTTCTGTTGGTGAATCGTCTATTACCAACGATAATGCGGGTTGGTGGCTATCCTCCGCAGGTATGAACACAGGTTCTAAATACACCCCTGCTCTCAAGTTCGGTTCAACTGACACCGCATTTACTACCGATAATCCCAAGTGGCTTGCAGGTATCATAGGTCGGGCAGGTGAAACATATTCAAATGATACGACAGGTGGTATGGCTCTTGATTTCTTAACTTTCCCAGATGGCGGAGGTGCTTCGGGAGGTCCTACCACTCGAATGACAATTCACGAAAATGGTTTCGTTGGTATTGGAACGACTACACCTGCTGAAGAATTACATATTGTAGGCTCATCCGACCCAAAAATTAGAATTACAGAAAGTGGTCAAGACGGTTATACAGAAATTACTGCATTTTCGGATTCTTATGGTGCATTCAAAATCATTAACTCTACTACGAATGAATCAACCATTATGGATTTGTCAGCAGAATCCTCTGGCACAGGAGCGCAAACCATCAGACTATTCAGAACCGCCAACACAAGTGCTACCTCAACCAGATTCCAAATCTTATCGCCCGGTTCAACTACTGAAACTTTCAGAGTAGAGGCCGACAACGGAAAAGTAACTCAAGCCTTCGCCAAAGACGGTGTTTTGGTAGCAGATTCCGCAGGTAGCCTACAACTTGCATCCAACTTATCCGACGTAGCCTATCTCGAACCGGGTGACCCTGTTTCTTCATTACTTAATGATTCAAATTACATTTCGGGAAATCAATTTCAGCCGCCTGTTAATCCCGCACCTCCGGGTTTGCCCGATTCTCCACCTGCGGGACAAGTATTCCCTGCGGGTTGGATTGAGTTTGATATAGGAATGGGTCCTATGTATTTACCTGTTTATCAATGAAGTTTATATGAGTGGTTCTTCTTATCACAACCATGACCATCAAACCTGTCAAACTAACACACCCCGAACTTAGTCTTGTGTTGAATCTTTTGAATCAAGCCAGCGTGCAAGGTATTGAAAATGCCAGAGTAGTTTTAGGTTTGGCAGACAAACTTACGGCTTTGATTCCTGTTGAATCAGATACTACAAATGCTTAAGTATCAGAACCCACATATTCATAATATGAACTGGAACTATTGGAGTCTGGGTTTTGCGACATTGGCTATGTTTGCATCCTTAGCAGCCATCACAACCGAAAAGGCCGCTGAATATCCCGATTACCTCGATGAAACACCTTCTGAAGAAACCTTAGATGCTATGCGTGGTTTGGGGGCATCTGCTTGAGTGAGTCAGACAAGTCCTCCAAATCTGTTCGCATGACTGTCACCAAGTTAGGCCACAAATTAGATGATTTAACAGAAGTCATGGACCTCATAACTAACGAAGTCATGGAAATTAAATCAGCCATCAAATCTTTGGTCGAAATCCAAAAAGAAGTCATCAAAGCCTCAGTTACCAGCAAACCGTCTTCGGAGAAGCCTGAACCTGATTTCACCATGTATGGTTAAAGTTACCACAGACTTTGCTGTTTGCCCAACTCTTGTGATTCAAAAGTTTCACCGACCCACTTTGAAACTTGGCTATACAATCCAGAAATGTATTCGTTACAACCGTAGCGTTCAATCAACGTAGCCATCAAGTCATCGTATTTAGCCACCGAACCTTCTGTGACCGTCAAAATTAGATTACCGGGGCAATAAATGTCCACCGTTTCACCAGTAAATCTGTCTTTTCGAGTATCCAATTTTGTTCTACACTTTCCAGAAACAGGCACACGGCGATAACTTTCACCACATTTAGTGCAACGAACTTTCTGTTGGCCGTAAGCCCTGAGATTACCTCTCATATCTCTAATTAAATGTCTATCAATCAATTTACTGGCTTGCTCAATGTTATCCACCGATTCTAAAATCTCTCCCAAAGCAAATTGTTCCATAGTTTTTCGACGCATAGAATCCAGCGTGTTATACGGATTATTACGAGGTCCTGCACCACAATTTGAAGTATCGTGAGTAAATCCGATTTTTCCCACGGGTAGAACTCCTTCTTCCGTTAAAGTTTCCACAATCCGAATACCATGCTTCAAGGCTTCTTTCGGACCGGGTGGTTCTTCAGCATTCCTAATAAAGTCATAAAATGAAACTGGATATTGCGACAAAATATCCGTGTTCAAGGCTTCTTTATCAATCTCTGTGGCTACAATCCGAGTTGTCAGCGTTAGCGGTGCATCCATACGACCACCTCGATTACGAGGCAAAAACATTCGGCTAAAGTTAAGCAGCCCTTCGGTCAGCAACATAATACAATCAATATCGCCGTCACAGTTCCGCCGCTTGGCGGCATGATAAAACGGATGGCCGTAATGACCCTTAACAGGTGCTGTGCCAATAATTCGGGCTAAAACTGCACCAGAGGTGTGGGGTGCAAGCCCCATGATTAACTGACCCACAAGTGCTTCAGCCCCTGCATCGTGGTTCAGCCGATAAAATGGCTCTAACTCATACATAGTAACCAAAGCATCATCAGTGAAGCGCATAGCCGCTAACAACGGTGTAATACAGTTTTCTGCAATAACCACATCTTGAGGCATCAATTCAATAACTTGGTCGTCAGAAACAACTGGTTGGCCTTGATAATCCACGTCGTAGCCCAACTCTCTGGCTCGTTCTGCTGTGATACCGATTTCATCGGGTCTAAAGTGAGTCATAGTAATATCCACCATATCAAATCGAATTGTGCCGTCTCGAAACGAACTTGTGCCGTTGCGTTGTCGCAGCACGGCTTTCAACAAATGTTCTGGGATTTTCTCTCCAGAGCCAAGACTTTTATTTCCTTTAACTTTAGGTTCTACGGCTTGGTGAGTAATTTCCATCGCTTGAGTCCACAGTTCTCCAGCATCCAAAGTTTGCTTTACCATACCCACGAAGTTGGTTTCAGTCGGTTGGTGAGGCGAAGCCTCACCCAAACAAACACCTTTCCATGTTTGCTCGTTACATTCTGGACACACTCGAATACCTGTATAATACTTTTCTGATTTACGAACCGCATCTGGAATCAATCTTTTGGTGCCTACATTAGAACCCACAGGCCAAATCCCGTGTGTGCTGGGATTCATTTCCCGATGTTTTGAACCTTCGGGCTTGCCCATTCTGGCTCCAATTCTCAACGTAGTTCTCGGTCGAACTTCCACACCAAAACTTTCGGTAATCCATTCTCTGGCGGATTTTTGGTCGAGGGTATTTAAAGTATTCAATTCTTCAGCATCCATCAACGAAACTTTTTCAACGACTTTCAAAATCAAGCCGGCTTCAGCACCCAGCAAGACTCCTTCTGAATCTATGTCCACATTCAAACGATACACCAATTCTCGATACGGTTTAGGAACGAATCCTCCCAGAGTCAAAGCCATGCTTGCCGCCATTTCCCCGATTTCAGCCGCCGTGACATCATCAAGACCCACAGCAATATACTTCGGGTCTAATGGAACTCCATAAGTTTCCGACATACTCCATGCTTCCTTGAAACTTTCCGCAGATTTCAATCCTGCTTGCTCAACTATTTGGTCATGCCACTCCGAAACATAAGGACTTGGAGGAAGTGGATGGTTGTTTTCCAAGAACTCACCCACCGGCACTAACAGTTCACCGATGTCCCAAACTTTTTCAATCGGCCAATCGGGTTCAGTCGGCAACAAAGACCATTCTTCTTGTTCCAAAAGACCTGCTCGAAGTTTCATTTCAGATTCTGAATTGATTCGTTTTCCTGAGCCGTCTTTGAATTGCAGATACGGACCTTGTATCGTATCACAAGGCGTAGCCACCGTAGCCTTACCGGGCCGTTCATACTTCATTTGTGTGCCACAAATAACGAAACCTCCAATAGCCATCATAGAAACAGGGTGCATCGCTGTGGTTGCTAACCCAGCCAAGCGACTTCGACCGTATCGTAGTCTCAAACCACCAACTTTCATTGGCAATCCAAAAATTGGACGACCCGCCAAAACATCACTCATGTATTTTTCGCTGGGTTCAATTGTTTTCGATTTACCACCAGTCTTGACGAAATCTTTGAGCCAATCCCAACCATCCATCTCCAATGCTTCCACATACTTCAGAATCTTCGGGGCTTTTAACACCAAACCTTCGCACATAACCAATAACATACCTTCACGAACCTTGTTAGTGGGAACTCGTTCAAGGTCTCGCTGACCCGTAACTTCACCACCTACTCCTTCTCCATCAACATAAACAGGACAGTTGTAAGCAATAACTTCTAATTGAGGATTAGAAGGTCGGTATTGTAATCCACGACTATACTTGGAAACTTCTTCTTTGTAGCGTTCCACTTCATTAAATGTCACTTGCGGCGGCTTTAATCCAAAATCACGACGTAGCACATCTGCAATCAACACACTCAACGCTTGACCTGTTCCACCCGCACTCCGAATCGGACCTGCATAATTGACCGCTAACGATTCGCTTCCATCAGCATTGGTAATAATTCGACATGAAACCACTCCATCCAACGGAGCCACCAGAATACCCTCTGTAAGCACCGCTAAACCAGCGCAAATGCCATGATACATACAAGTAGCCATACGAGTAGTTCCGAGCGTTAAAGAGTCCTTGAGAGCCTCTGTTTCATAAGTCTTGAGAGTTTCTCTCCAATCAGCCTTACTGACGACCTCAGAATCAAAGCCAATGACCTTTCCTGTGCCTTCACAGTTTTCACACGGCACGTCTTTCCATGAAACTTGAGCGTTCTTACCAGACCCTTTACAAGCAGGGCATTTTTGATTCTCACCGTAAATTAAACTTTCAGCCGCTACAATACGAGCAATCTGAATCGCAACCATTTCACGGTTGCCGTCATTTTCTTCCGTAAGTTCTCGAATCTGTGCAGCCGTGTTTCTGGGATGTAGAAAATCTAAAAGTTTCTGTGTCCGGTCTGCAAGGTCAGAGGCCAACGGAATCTCTACGGAAAGGCGTGGGTCTAAACCTTTGGCTTTGGCTTTGGCTACAAGAGCATAGGCTTCAGCACACTCCGCTTCTAACCGAGCAATATACGCTTCGTAGTCCATGTGTTCTATAAGAACAAGCACTTACTTAAACTTCACTCTAAGCCTGTGGGAAAGTGTTTAGCCCAAGGACCAGATTCCCAATAACCATATTTCCATGTCGCTAAATGAAACTTTCGATAATCAGTCACAGGACCCATCGCTGTAAATCCACTGATGTAAGGAACATTTGTCGCAAAAACATCAATAGCATAAGGTGTATAACGTTTTGATACAATCTCTTCCAAAGCCTCGATTAGTTTTCCGTAATTGTCATATCTCTTCCAAGTGGCTACGGCACCATTTGGCCTTCTGATTTCAACCTCAAAAGGACCTTTGTATTCATCTGTTTCAGCCTCTGATTCGGCATTGAATGTTGTATTTAATACTTCAATGTAACTTTCGCTAACGGATGGGAAAACCATTTGACCTTGCGCCCGTAATTGAGTCGGATTCCAAAAGTCAGTAAAAGTTTTAGAATCAATTTCTTCTCCGTTTCTAACAACTCTATCCACTAAAATGTAATAATGGTCACATTCTGAACCGCACCAATCCACAGGTGCAATCTTGGTAACTCGACCTTCCATGTAACAATCATCTCGAATTAAAGTTCCATCAGGAAGAATAAAATCATAACTACGAACACGGTCACCGACTGAAACCTCCGGTTTCAGTTCTTCTGCTTCAAAAGATTCTGCTTCTTGACTAAACCATTCGGAGTCATCGACCCATTTTTCCAATTCTGTTCGCCATTTCCACGGCTTTTCAACCATTCGCCAAGCCGTGTGAGCATCATTAACTCCCAAATACTCACAGAAAGATTGCCAATACGAATAATAACCTGCGGGATTGTCTATCATACCCTCAACGCTCGGACCGTATTCGGCTTCAAAAGTTTCAGCATCTTTGCGTTTTCTGGGTCCTTCGTATGGAGTTTTTTGTTCAAAGGTTGCAGTTTTTCCACACACCTCGCACTCCATCACAATGAAATTATTCCCATAGATGTCAAACTTTGCATTATCAGCGCAGTTGTGTCCGTTTTTCCATTCGTCGTATAGCCCACACCAATAAACCTGATAGTAGTCACTTTGAGGATTTTCCACCGAATCTTCTCCCTTCAACAACCCCTTCTCATACAAAATGTCCCAATCCATCGGCGGGGCTTTACCCGTAGTGTTTTCGTCGTTATCATCATAAAATGTCAATCGTGAGAATCCATCAAAATCTTCGTTTTGACTCAAAGTGACATACAATAGATTTCCGTTTTTGGCTACCAATTGGGGTTCGTAATGCTCAACAATCATGTCCTTGTATCTCAAACCTTCATTCTTCAATTTGAAACCCGCTTCCTTCAATCGTTTCTTAATCAATTCGGTGGGTGCATAATCAGTCCTGTCCCATTCCCATTCATAAGAATCTGATTCGGCTCCAAAAGTTTCAGCATTTCTGGGTCCTTCGTATGGTGTTTCTTGTCTGAAAGTTGCAGTTCTTCCACAACTGTTGCACTCCATCACGATAATATCATCCTCATAAATGTCAAGGTCTGCGTTAGTGGCACAGTCATGCCTAATTATGTTTGATGTCATCGTAGTCAAATCACCCCAATGCACATTGTAAAACTCTCCCATATCTCCATATTCCAAATAGTCATCCGATTGAAACATTCCATTATTTTTGAATATGATTGTGAGTTCTTTACCAAGTTGTTCCATCTGGTCTTCGTATGAATCCTCCCACTCGGCATTATCAATATCAGTATAAGATACAGTTACTCTACCATAGCCCTCCTCATATTGCCCGTCAAGTAGAATTATGTTAATCACCGTCAAATCTCCGAGTTCCTCTTCGGTTGCACGAACCAAAGTGCCATCCTTGATTTTAACAGTCGCCCACCATTTGATAACATCCCAACCACCAGCAGAAGGTTCATCACCAAGTTCCCAAACGCCTGAATCCTTTAACCGTCGGATAATCCTTTCGGTGGGTGCGTATTCTGACCAATTACTTGCGCTCAAAAAAGATTCTGCTTTGAAACTTACGGATTCATACTTAGCACGCATACTGGGTTTCAGCCAGTCACCAATTGTTGTTCCGCCCAGATACTCAAACGTAAATGGTTTCCGAGATTTATCAACTCGAATAGTTTCAGGATTAACAATAGGCATCAATTGTTGGGTCACAGCATTAGTATTATTGAAACCCACCATAGCAGATTTACCATAAGTATCACGATAACGGGCTAACAATTGTGCCGCAGTTACGGGTTCACCCATTTGCGCTAACAAATCAACAAGGCGAGCCACTTTGTATCCACTCATCCCTCGCTTAAAGTTTCGAGATGCTTGTTTGTAACAGTCTCCTCCGCAAACCAGAGCATCAGAACCTCGACGTGCCGAATATGTATTCTCAGTTGATGCGCCGCAAACTAAACAATTTTCAAAAGCACTCATAGTTTCACATCCAACGTGGCTCTACGCCATAATCTTCAGATTCAGCATTCTTTTCTAAATCTTTGTAACAAGCACACTTAGGTTCAATAGCCGAGCAACTCATCGGCGTAGCCGCTTTCATGCAAGCACACGGATTAGATTCCGTAGCACCACAGCAACACGAAGTTTTACTAAGTTTT
>Ga0209630_10004825_pt1 | contig 11661 bp, 2 predicted proteins | sample COG_01_FD_184745 | JGI IMG/M metagenome (GOLD analysis project Ga0209630, IMG submission 184745) | Pelagic Microbial community sample from North Sea - COGITO 998_met_01 (SPAdes) (version 2) | ecosystem: Environmental > Aquatic > Marine > Neritic zone/Coastal water | place: Helgoland, sampling... | reverse complement strand
CGCTATGAGTCGACAGATCCATCCACCGAGGATCTTAAAAGTTTCGTGTGGGGCTATAGATTAGCTGGGCCGGGGTCGCGCACGACAGCGCGGGACGGTCACGCGCTCTTAGTCGACAGATCCATCCACCGAGGATCTTAAAAGTTTCGTGTGGGGCTATAGCTCAGCTGGGAGAGCGCGTGACTGGCAGTCACGAGGTCCGCGGTTCGATCCCGCGTAGCTCCACCAATTTCTTCTTTTAAAAGTTGTTAACTCTTTGTTCAGCTTCGGATTTTTCCGAAATCGCTGAATAGGAGTAGACAAAATTGAAGACACTGAAGCATCCTTCCTGCACCTACCGAAAGGAGGGTATTATTCCTCCAAAGCCGCTGCACAAGATTTAACTGATCTCTTCGGTTGACCTAGTATCGTTAGATCGCCCTGCCCCAAGTCGCAGAGCCATGCCAGAGCAGCTTCACGGTTGCTCTCAGCAAGACTAGAGAACGACTGGTAGGGGTCTGCCTCTGCGACGTGCTGATGCGGCTGCTGCGCATCTGTTGCTCGTTCCACGCAAGCATTTAGAGTCAAACCTACCCTCAATTGGAGATGTGCTAGAGCTGTACTTTGCTGAAAAAGGCCAGTCAAAAGGAAAACTGCGCTTTAGGAGTGTTAAGCGAAACGTTTTTTACGTTGCTTCTTTTTGAGGCTTACGTCCTTTGAATTGTTGTAGCTTGGCAGATGCAGCGATCTTTCGGCGATGGTTGTCAGATAAAGGGTTAGGCCACACCTCTGTCATCTGCTTAATGGTTCTAATTTGGTAGATTGAACACAGTGATCAATAGGATCATTTAAAGTAAAAAATTTAGAATTGATTCAGTATTATCTTTATGATCTCATTGAGAAGGCGATGCAGAAATGTGTCAGATACGCCAAGTCGCATAAGGCAAACCGAGGATCAATCTCAATTGCTTAGAGAGGATTAATTTTCAAAAACAGAGAGGGTTTGTGGTGCGGTTACTAGTTGTATTTTTGTTGTTTGTTACCTCGCTAGAATCATATGGCGACGAATGCCCCTTAAAAAGCACGACTCTAGCAACTGACGCGGATCTTGCGACATTTAAGGCTTCGGTCATCAGTTGCGATACCGTGGACGGCGATCTTACCCTGAAAGGTGAGGCGCTCGTCGATGTACAAGGGCTTGAGGGCCTTCGAGAAATCACTGGAGCACTCAAGCTTCATGCCACCAATTTATATAGCATCGAAGGGCTTTCAGGCCTGACCAGTATTGGTGGAACGCTCAGTATTGGGGCAAGAGGTATCGGTGGAACAGCACTGCAGAATCTTGATCCGCTCTCAAACCTTGAGGTCGTCGGCAGTGTTGCTTTGTTTGGCAACCGTCAATTGATTCAAATTAATGCTCTCAGCGGCATCACTCAGACACAGGACGTCTGGCTGTATTCTAATAGTGCGCTTCGAGATCTTGAGGGCTTGTCTGGCCTTACAAAGATAGGTGGAAATTTAGCGATTGGGTCAAGTTCTACGTTAACGTCGTTAGATGGGCTGGCGAATGTCACCGAGGTAAATGGCGCTTTTACGCTCGAATATAGCCCACTCATAACGAACTTAGATGGTTTAGCTTCTTTGACTTCGCTTGGTGCGGGGATCCTCATTAAAGAGAACCAGACACTGCGGTCGATTGACGGCCTTCAGAAGTTAACGACGGTGCCCAATTCGATTGTTCTGTTTGGCTTGCCAGCACTTGAGTCGTTCGATGGATTTTCAGCATTGACCAGCGTAGGTGGCACCTTTCGGATGGAGTTCGTCGGTTCGGTGCCTAATCTGCAGCCGCTAGCGCAACTGAGCTCTGTTGCGTCTATATTTTTGAAAAACAACGATAATCTCGAGAGTGTTTCGGCATTGCAGAACATCACAAGTCTCGACGGCTTTCTGAGAATCGATCGTAATCCGAAATTGACAAGTCTTGAAGGGCTGGAAAACGTAGCGTCGGTATCTGGAAATTTAGACGTGAATACCAACGGCAACCTCTCAGATTGTTCAAGCATAGCCACGCTTTTGAGAAGTGACGGGGGAATACTGGGTGCTGTGTCGATTTATGAAAACAAGCAAGGCTGCAACAGCGTCGAAGAAATCATTGGCACGGCATTGATTTGTGCGGATGCTGAAGGAGATTGTGCGGATAGCGATCTCGATGGCTTAACGGACTATCAAGAGAGGCTGCTAGGGACGAACCCTAATTTTTTTGATACGGATTTCGATAGCATATCTGATGGCGAGGAAGTCGAAGTAGGGCGAGACCCATTGGCTCCTGATTATTTGATTGCATCTGGTGCAGACGTTTGTATCCAAGATGATCAGTCTATTCATTGCGGTTATCGTACATCGGTTTCCTTTAAAGGTTTGGCGGATGTGTTCCCCGCAAAAAAGATCGATATGACGCACATGTATGGAAGAACGTGCGTGCTCAGTCGTGCAGGCGAGATCGCTTGTTGGGGTAAAGACGGTGGTGATCCAACTTTTATCGGTGGTGGCGTATATCGTGAGCTAGCCGCTGGCGAGCGACACACTTGTGGCGTAAACGTCGCCGGTGAAGTGGAATGCTTCGGGGATAACAGTTTTGGACAGTCAACAGTGCCAGATTTGGACGATCCAGTTCAGATTACTGCGGGATTGCGATTCACGTGTGCGATTGATGAGAACCAGGTGAAATGTTGGGGCGCCAGTGATCAACAGGCAAATGCACCGCCAGCAACGCTGAATCCACGTCAACTTAGTTCCTCCTCTTTCCATTCATGCGTGCTAGACGATACCGGTGTTCAATGTTGGGGCGCGAACGATTATGGTCAGAGTAATGTTCCTGATCTTCTGAATCCCCGATTTATTGATGCAGGACGATACGAAACCTGTGCGCTGGATGACTCAGGAATTGTTTGTTGGGGCCGAATAGCCGCTAAGTCGCGTGTTTATGAAACTGGCCAAGTCCACCGCATTGCCGCTGAAGATAGCATTGCGGCGCTAACGTCTGATGGGTTTGTTTTTACAACGGACCTTAACCCAGGCAACGATGTTGTGATTTCAAATCTGGTTTTTAGAGATTTTGATGCAGACGGTCTAGCTGATCTCAAGGACCCAGATGACGATAACGATTCGATTTTAGACCCAGATGATCCCTTTCCACTAAACCCTGCGCTCGGTCAAGACAGTGATGGCGATGGTGTCGACGATAGCTTGGATGCCTTTCCAAACGATCCGAGCGAATCCGGAGATGCTGACGGTGATGGTGTTGGGGACAACAGGGATGCTTTTCCGAATGATCCGCTTGAGATACTAGATTCTGATGGTGATGGTGTTGGTGACAATGGCGATGCATTCCCCAACAACCCTAACGAAAGTTCCGATCTCGATAAGGATGGAATCGGCGATAACGCTGATCCAGATGACGATGGTGATGGTCTGTCAGATGTCGAGGAAGGCGCGCTTGGGAGCAACCCGCTTAGTGCTGACACCGACGTCGATGGACTAAGAGACAACGAGGAAGTCGAGCGTGGAACAGCCGTGCTCTATTTCGACACAGACTTTGACGGTATAAGTGATGGTGAGGAAGTCGAGGTAGGGCGGAACCCGTTGGTTGCTGATTATTTGGTGAGTGCTGGCGGCGGTGAGGCCTGTGTTCAAGATGACCAGGGTGTTTCTTGTGGCTATTTTCGGAGAATCAGTTACCCAGGGCTTTCCGAATTGTTTCCTCTTCGGGACATGGGTACGGCGGAGTACAAGGGCCGAATGTGCGCCGTTAGTCGAGAGGGTGGTGAAGTTCGATGCTGGGCGAAGGAAGGTCCAGGTGCGGCGACGACCAGTCCGTTCGCAACCTTTAAACCGTTCGACAGTGGTGGCTTTAAAGAGATTGCGGTGGGCGCCGCTCACGTGTGTGGTATCAAAACGGATAATACGGTTATCTGTGACGGCGGTGCGACGAACGATCCACCGGTCATGCAGTCGCCAAAGTCGATCACAGCAGGTTCAGAATTTACTTGTGCTATTGATCAAGGTCAGGTGATTTGCTGGGGCGTTGAAGAGGTTGCTGGTGCAGTCCCGGAGGGTATTGTGGACGCCAAACAGGTAAGCGCTGCGCTTTACCACGCCTGTGCTCTGGACGCTAACGGCGTGAAGTGCTGGGGTGGGAACGGTTATGGCCAATCAGACGTGCCGACGGATCTTCAAAACCCGAGATATTTAGATGTTGGGCGTTATGAGTCCTGTGTGCTTGACGATAGCGGCGTACGATGTTGGGGTCGGTTAAGTTATTTATCGAGAGATTTTGAAGCTGGCACAATTCACCAGCTGTCACGCGAGCGAACAACGGTCGCGCTCAAGTCAACGGGTTTTGCTATTTGGGAGGACGGTACTCAAAGCAATGATCAGCTGATTCCAGAAGTGATTTGGTCAGAAGGATTTGAATCACCGGTTCTGAATGCTACGAACTTTCCACTTTATAACGGTGACTGGGTTAATTTTGGCACGCCAACGCCAAACTTTGATACAGGGTCTGACGCCCCAGTTGATACGAGTTTTACGGGTGACTCAGGCTCGGTCTGGACGGTATCGCTTGGAAATATCGATATTGCTAACTCGAGTCTTTTTGATGCGGCTGAGGGGTCGCAGTCTTTGAACCTTAACGGCCATGAGCAAGGTGCAGTTCAGGTCACCATTGATTTTCCAGCGAACGGCACCTACGAACTCGAGTTTGCATTATCGAAAAACCCTGAGAATGTCGACACTGCAGAAGTTGCCATTAGCTTGGATGGTGAATCGGTACTGGGATCGCCGTTATCGTTTAGTGAGTCGGTAACGCGGGAAGAAATGAATTATAAGTTGGTTCGTGTTCGGCTTCAGGTTGACCAATCGGGTGATCATGTATTGGAGTTAAAGAGCCTGAATACGGGTTCGCCGAATGGTTATGGTCCGGTTGTGGATGACCTTAAGATTCGGCAAGTCATTATTTTTAACGATTTCGATGCTGATGGCATAAAGGACTTGGATGACCTCGATGATGATAACGACGGTATCAGCGACCTTGAAGAGAAGATGCTAGGTACGAGTCCGGTTAACACTGATTCTGATCGCGATGGTTTCACCGACAGCGAAGATGCTTTTCCCCTCAATAGCGCTGAGTGGCTAGACACCGACGATGATGGGACTGGGAATAACGAAGATCAAGACGACGATAATGACACTTACTTGGATGATGAAGATGTATTCCCTCTAGACGGCACTGAATGGTTGGACACCGACAAAGACGGAATTGGCGATAACCAAGATTCAGATAAGGATGGCGATGGTGTCGCGAATGCAGACGACCCTGCGCCTCTAGATCCTAATGTCCCTGATATCACGGGGCAGGCACCGCTGATTTTTGTCGAACGGTTTGAATCGCCACTGCTTTCGGGTGCTGTCAACTTTGGTGACAAAGCGCTCTATGGAATAGTGCCTCCTGTTGTCTTTGCCAGTCTATCAGGGAGATTGCAGCAAAGTTTTGTGGGTGATTCGGGCATCCAATGGACCGTCACTAATGGCAATGTAGAAATTTTGGCAATGGAAGGTTCAGCCTCATCCGCCGGTCAGGTGTTAGATCTTAATGGTCAAGAGTCGGGCACGATTGAGGGTAGGCTTGATTTACGTGCGAAAGGTTTATACGAGCTCACGCTCTCGCTGCAGTCACAAACATCAAATGTGGTCAATAAAGTGGGTGTTAACTTAGACGGCAAACCGATACAGGGGTCGCCACTAACGCTACCTGAATCGGCCGGGTCTGAGAGTTTTAATGAAATGTCCCTGGTCTTCTTGGTACCAGGCCCTGGGGTTCATTATTTATCAATAGCCAGCTTGACTCAGGGTGTGAAAGGGCCGCTGCTTAAAGAGATAATGCTCAAGCGAATGGAGCCCTGCGCCGGTTCGACCGGAGATTGTGCAGACTCCGACGGCGATGGGCTGAAAGATGGTTTGGAACAACAAATAGGTACAGATGCCAGCTTTGTCGACACAGACTTTGACGGTATAAGTGATGGTGAGGAAGTCGAGGTAGGGCGGAACCCGTTGGTTGCTGATTATTTGGTGAGTGCTGGCGGCGGTGAGGCCTGTGTTCAAGATGACCAGGGTGTTTCTTGTGGCTATTTTCGGAGAATCAGTTACCCAGGGCTTTCCGAATTGTTTCCTCTTCGGGACATGGGTACGGCGGAGTACAAGGGCCGAATGTGCGCCGTTAGTCGAGAGGGTGGTGAAGTTCGATGCTGGGCGAAGGAAGGTCCAGGTGCGGCGACGACCAGTCCGTTCGCAACCTTTAAACCGTTCGACAGTGGTGGCTTTAAAGAGATTGCGGTGGGCGCCGCTCACGTGTGTGGTATCAAAACGGATAATACGGTTATCTGTGACGGCGGTGCGACGAACGATCCACCGGTCATGCAGTCGCCAAAGTCGATCACAGCAGGTTCAGAATTTACTTGTGCTATTGATCAAGGTCAGGTGATTTGCTGGGGCGTTGAAGAGGTTGCTGGTGCAGTCCCGGAGGGTATTGTGGACGCCAAACAGGTAAGCGCTGCGCTTTACCACGCCTGTGCTCTGGACGCTAACGGCGTGAAGTGCTGGGGTGGGAACGGTTATGGCCAATCAGACGTGCCGACGGATCTTCAAAACCCGAGATATTTAGATGTTGGGCGTTATGAGTCCTGTGTGCTTGACGATAGCGGCGTACGATGTTGGGGTCGGTTAAGTTATTTATCGAGAGATTTTGAAGCTGGCACAATTCACCAGCTGTCACGCGAGCGAACAACGGTCGCGCTCAAGTCAACGGGTTTTGCTATTTGGGAGGACGGTACTCAAAGCAATGATCAGCTGATTCCAGAAGTGATTTGGTCAGAAGGATTTGAATCACCGGTTCTGAATGCTACGAACTTTCCACTTTATAACGGTGACTGGGTTAATTTTGGCACGCCAACGCCAAACTTTGATACAGGGTCTGACGCCCCAGTTGATACGAGTTTTACGGGTGACTCAGGCTCGGTCTGGACGGTATCGCTTGGAAATATCGATATTGCTAACTCGAGTCTTTTTGATGCGGCTGAGGGGTCGCAGTCTTTGAACCTTAACGGCCATGAGCAAGGTGCAGTTCAGGTCACCATTGATTTTCCAGCGAACGGCACCTACGAACTCGAGTTTGCATTATCGAAAAACCCTGAGAATGTCGACACTGCAGAAGTTGCCATTAGCTTGGATGGTGAATCGGTACTGGGATCGCCGTTATCGTTTAGTGAGTCGGTAACGCGGGAAGAAATGAATTATAAGTTGGTTCGTGTTCGGCTTCAGGTTGACCAATCGGGTGATCATGTATTGGAGTTAAAGAGCCTGAATACGGGTTCGCCGAATGGTTATGGTCCGGTTGTGGATGACCTTAAGATTCGGCAAGTCATTATTTTTAACGATTTCGATGCTGATGGCATAAAGGACTTGGATGACCTCGATGATGATAACGACGGTACCCCTGACAGTGAAGATGCAGCGCCACTTGATGCGAGTGTTAAGAAAGACAGTGACGGGGATGGCTTTGACGATTTGATAGATGACTTTCCTTTCGATGCAACGGAATGGCTCGATAGCGACAAAGATGGTACGGGAGACAATAGCGACCCATTCCCTGTGGATCCCAAGGAACGCTCGGATGTCGATGGCGATGGTAGAGGTGATAATACCGACACGGATGACGATGGCGATGGCTTGTCAGATGCCCGAGAAGCTGAGCTTGGCAGCGACCCGCTAAATGCCGACACGGATGGCGATGGCCTTGTCGACGGTTTAGAGCTGAAATTAGGAACAGCGCTGCTTTACTCTGATTCTGATTTTGACGGCATCACAGATGGCGAAGAAGTCGAAGTGGGTCGCGATCCGTTGGCAGCAGATTACTTAGTTGGTTCGGGTGTAGATGTGTGCATCCAGGATGATCGAGCTATCCATTGTGGGTATCGGAGTACCCTGGTCTTTGAAGGCTTACAGGCCTTGTTTCCCGCTAAAACAATTGACATGACCCACATGAATGGTAGGACTTGCGTGTTAAGCCGGGCGGGTGAGATCGCCTGTTGGGGTAATGATGGTGGCGCCGCGACTTATATCGGTGATGGAACCTATGTGGCGCTGGCCGCTGGCGAACGACACACTTGCGGTATCAATTCCGCTAGCGAAGTAGAGTGCTTTGGTGACAATAGCTTTGGTCAGTCCTCGGTCCCGGCCCTGAAAAACCCTACTCAGATCACTGCGGGGCTAAGATTTACTTGTGCTATCGATCAGGGTGCAGTGACGTGTTGGGGGGCCGGTGATCAGCAGGCTAATACGCCACCAATAACGCAAAATCCGCGTCAGATCAGTTCATCCACCTATCATTCATGTGTTCTAGACGAGACGGGTGTTCAGTGTTGGGGTGCAAATGATTATGGTCAAAGTAATGTTCCCGATCTCTTGAACCCCAAGTTTGTTGATGCAGGACGATATGAGACGTGTGCTTTAGACGATTCAGGGATCGTGTGTTGGGGGAGAATAGTCTCAAAGTCTCGGGCTTATGAAAAAGGTGAGGTCTATCGATTTGCTGCAGAGGATAGTATTGCCGCCCTGACTTCGAGGGGCTTCGTTTTTACGACAGATCGGAATTCGGTTAACGATGTTTTAATTTCTGACCTTGTCTTCAGGGATTTTGACGGCGACGGGATACTAGATATGCAAGATCTCGATGACGACAACGATGGCTCGCCAGACAAGGAAGATTCGGCGCCACTGGATCCGAGTATTAAGGCGGATAGCGACGGCGATGGCTTCAATGATTCAGAAGATGCGTTTCCAAATGACCCAAGTGAGTGGTTGGATTTTGATGGTGATTTAATAGGCGACAATGCCGACCTAGATGATGACAGCGATGGTCTTGAGGACTCGAAGGAGTCGCTGCTAGGCACCAACCCGTTTGACAGCGACACCGATGCAGACGGCGTCTTGGATGGCGCGGACGACTTTCCATTAGACCAAAATTGGTCAGTCGATCTAGACGGAGACGGCTTGAACCCAATGATTGACGCCGACGATGATGGCGATGGCATGCTGGATATCGACGAGCAAGCCTGTGGCTCGGACCCTTTAGATAGCGGTTCGCTAGCAGCAGACAATGATGCTGACGGAGTTCCCGACTGCGTCGATGACGACGCTGATGGTGATGGGCAAGCTGATGGCGATGAGTTTTTCTGTGGTTCAGACCCACTTGACGCCGACTCGAAGGCTTCAGATTTCGATCGAGACAGATTACCGGATTGCGTCGATCCTGATGACGACAACGACGGTGTTAAGGATGAATTCGATTATTATCCCTACGACGCTGCTAAAAGTGAATTTGGGGGCCAGAGAGCGATTATCGTCGCTGGTGGTGGGCCCTATCCGGGTAATTTTCTATGGCCGGCAACCCAGAGAGTCGCTGATTTGTCTTATGCTGCGTTAAAGGTGCAGGGCTTAACCGACGACGATATTGTTTATCTTTCAGAAGGTGATAATCCCAACATTGACGGAACGCCAACAAAAGCATCAGTCCAAAATGCAATTGAGAAGATCGAGGCTGAACCTTTGGGAGAGGTTTCAGATCTTATGATTTACCTCGTGGATCATGGTGGCGAAGGGGTTTTTAAGCTGACCAATACAGACCTGTTGACGGCAGAGGATTTGAAGACGTGGCTGGATAGTGTTCAAAGTTCTCAAGAGATTAGCGCAGTAGTCGTCTATGATGCGTGTCAGTCGGGTTCTTTTGTACCTTTATTGGCGACAGATGGACAACTTGACCGCACCGTAATAGCGAGCACAGGTCCAAAGCAATCAGCCGTCTTCGGGTCGCAGGGAAAAATCTCTTTTTCCTACGATTTCTGGACGAATATTCTTCTGGGTGCACCACTTAGCGAAGCCTATAACTGGGCTTCAAGTTCGATGTTTCTGAGAAAGAAACAGGTCTCGCTTATCGACACTAATAGCAACGGGATTGGTAATGAGGGCGAGGACCGAAAAGCGTTGTCATTCAAATTGTTCGGAGAAGGCAACGTTCTGGCCAGTGATTTTCCTGTGGTTGGTGAAATCCAGGTACTCAAGGAGCTGACGGGACAGACCGAAACGCAGCTACGGGTTGATCGTGTTGTTGGCGCAAGTGCGATAGTTTCTGTAGAAGCCTTTGTGTCTGGGCCCGATAGATACATCCAACCACCCGATGAACCGATTGTGGATAGCGTTTCGTTTACGCTCAAGGTTCAGGACGATGGGAGCTGGTTGGGCACTCTGACTGGCTTAGAGGTTATAGGAGACTATGAGGTCTCCGTGATCGCCGAAAATGAAAACGGCGTTTTGTCGCACGCAACCGAAGACAGCTCAAACTCAGTAATCATTAATCAAAAATCAGGCAGGGCGCCTATTTTAGAATCTGATTCTGACGACGACGGTCTCGGTGATATTAATGATTTGGATGATGATAATGATGGGGTTCTAGATGAAGCAGACGCATACCCGTTGATTAGCCTGAATGGTTTGACTGATAGCGACAATGATGGTCGTCCTGACGACTGTGACGACGCTTGTGAGACTCTGGGGATGGTTGCGGACTCAGACGATGACAATGATGGGGTCCCAGATGTCGATGACGCTTTTCCGCTGGACGGTACAAAAAGCAGTGAACAAGGCAGCAATCGTTTTAGCTTTGACGTTGACGAAAGCCTAAAGGCGGAACCGCTTACTGACGGTCTATTGGTCATTCGTTATCTGTTTGGCTTCAGTGGAGACTCGTTAACATCTGGTGCGGTCTCAGGTGGCTCGAATAGAGACACCCCTGACGCGATTGCCAGTTATTTGGCTGATGCTGATTCGCAGCTAGACATTGATGGAGATGGTGAGTCTAAGCCGCTTACGGACGGGCTGCTGCTGATACGTTACTTGTTTGGATTCTCAGGTGACTCACTAGTCTCTGGAGCAATAGGTACTGATGCTACGCGTAATACTGCTGAAGAGGTTGAGGCTTACATCAAAGAGCGTGTTCCTGCTGAATAAGCTGTGTCAGATTGTGTGCCGGTAGGTTCAGCTGCTGCAATATTGACGACCTTAAATTGGGTCGAAATTCCCAACAATTTATTACACATGGGGAGTGGTGGCATGGCCTCCTGCCTCCCCCTGCCTTTACAGCTTTTAAATCCCCTCAACCTCTAATCAGACGTCCTGTGAGCAGCTGACGCAGCCGGTGGAAGCTTTAAAAAGCCAACGGTAGACGTTCTACTGCCTTTGACAGTGAACCAAAGATGCGTAAGCTGTTGATCTACCGTAGCTGACAAGCGAATTGGTGCAGGATTAGGGCAACAAGTGTGCGTAGCTCCACCAATTTCCTCTTCAAAAAGCTGGGAACGGCTTGTCAGCTTCAGATTTTTTGGAAAGTGCGAATGGGCGAAGATCGAATGGTCGGCGGAGGGATTGAAACGTAAATTCCCACTTGCTATTTAATACTTGCTCTGTAATACGCGCTCTTTCATAAAGGCGTATCTTTCTCGGGGTGGCCTGCGAAATCCGCCGCGGCTTTATTTTAGAAGGTCAGGCTCGTCGGTTACCCGCTTACGCGCTTTC
>Ga0209630_10004820_pt1 | contig 11673 bp, 16 predicted proteins | sample COG_01_FD_184745 | JGI IMG/M metagenome (GOLD analysis project Ga0209630, IMG submission 184745) | Pelagic Microbial community sample from North Sea - COGITO 998_met_01 (SPAdes) (version 2) | ecosystem: Environmental > Aquatic > Marine > Neritic zone/Coastal water | place: Helgoland, sampling... | reverse complement strand
CTTCGCATCGTGTTTGACAAAATCTATTCCAACGCGCTTGTCCCGTCCGTCTCATTCAATTACGATAGAGTGGCTATATCTGGGTACTCTGTTGGCGCAAACATGTGCAGTCGAATGATGAACGAATTCCCTCTTATGAAGACAAGTTCGGGAAACCCAATGCCCAAGATACGAGGCGCAGTGTTGATCGGGGGCGGGTCTTATCACTGTTACCAGTTTATGAAGGATGGGAATCTGACAGAAGAACCGGCAAACTTCAAGCCGTGCCACGATCCGGCAAATTTGGGGTGTTGTCCCACAAATCTGGTGGAAGCAAACTACGATGATGGAGTTTTAAATTTTTCCGATCACCCGCCAGTTTGCTTGATACAGGCTGAAAACGATGCGTACGCGCCTTACGAAGCGAGCGAGTATTACTTCAATGTGTTGAATTCAGTGGGAGTCTCCGTGTACAGAGTTGTCGCTAAAGAAAACAGGCACGGCATTATGGATTCTCAAATCCCAGCCGCCATCGGATTTTTGCAAACATATTTGCAGCGCAAACCTGTCAAACCCAAACCTGTGCCCAAGCCGACGCCTACACCTAGACCAAAACCAAAATCTACGTTATCTATCGCTAGTGTAGCATTGATAACCATATTTATTTTTATACTAATCGCTGTAATCTTCGCTGCTGCATGATCCGTCCTCGTAGTCGTCATTTGAGTGATGACCAGAGTCCAGTTCCATCTCCTTGTTGGATAAAAATGTTTCAAGTTTTCTTCCCTGCGCGGTAGAGATGGTTTTATTTTCCCGCCCGCGTTCGAGTCTGTTTTCCGCTACATCGAGCTGGTAGTGAGACTGAGCGTTTTTAATATCTCTTTTCAGTACTTTGTACAAAGTTGCCATTTTGATTCTACTTTTTAATTTCTTTAAACTTATGTTCTTTCTCCAAAGACCTTCAACAAGAAAGCCCCGTACACGATGTCAGCGACCGCAACGTCGGTGATCTTCTTTTGGACGATGATGTGGTTGAGCCCCGTCAGAACTAAGAATATTCCCCAGATCAGTCCAACGTCGACCTCGCGTTTCCACAGGGCTACCGCTAGCAAAGCAAGAGTGAACAGTCCTAGTTCGCGCTGCAGAGTGACGACTCCCGGGCTGTTTCCCCATTTTTGCCACCCTCTCACTTGTTTTGCGAGAACTAAGTGTCCCGACGCTCCAAATATGAGAGACGGGACGACAGAGTACAAGAGTATGTCCTGCTTGGCCTTTTTGGGGTCGTTTTCGTTTTTGGCGAAAAAGTAGAGGCCGATAACTATAAAGACAAAAGTTCCAGATGTAGATACTAGATTCATAGTTTCTTTGTAAAAATAAAATATGTTCTATCTTCTTTTCAAACATATGAAATGGGAGGCGGCTTTGGGAGTTCTTCTCCTATTTTTGGGTTTATACGCGTTGTATAGAAAGCTCAAGGGGTACAAAGGAACGTGGAGCGAGTCGTACTACTACGATCCGAAAATGGGCGGTTATCGTCCCGTGCAAGACTCCAGTTCTGGAAAACAGGAGTCCAAGGGCGAACGGGAGTGTCGGCGTGTTCTGGAGTCCATTTTCCACCGCAAATTCCCCAACAAACGTCCTGATTTTATGAAAAATCCTTTGACGGGTCGCAACTTGGAGTTGGACTGCTTCAACAAGGAATTAAAGATAGCGTGTGAGTATAACGGCATTCAGCACTACAAGTATTTGAAACACTTTCACAGTTCGGTGGAGGACTTTCACAGACAGCAGCGAAACGATCAGAAAACGCGAGAGAACTGCATCAAAAACGGCATCTTTCTCATAGAAGTGCCTTACACGGTAAAGGTGCCGGACATAGAACGCTTCATCGTGGACAAGCTTCGTCGATCAGGTTTAGCGTGATTTAAAAAAGTCTCGACCTTTAAAAAAATGAGCACTGCATCAAAAACTAAATCGGATCCGACGCCTGTGCAAAAGCGTTTTAACACCTTGAAACGTTTTGTCCACGAGATGGCTTCGTTTTTCGAAGAAGACTTGTCTCTCAAGCTGTACAACCATTTATTGAAAAAGACGACGTTGAAGAACAGGGGACCGGTCGCCCGCCACGTAAAGTTGTTTGAGGAGTTTTGCGTCGCCAATCGAAAACAGATCGTGGAAAGCAACACTGCTTTGACTCTTTCTCGTATCGAGTACTCTTCCAGGGTATACATAGACTTTTCTAAAATATTCCAAGACATCTCTAGTGAAGTAAATGCCGCAGACACCCAGGCCATTTTGTTCGAGCATCTGCTTGTGCTGAGCATGGTGTTCGACCCGGAGGGAAAAGCATCCGACGTGTTAAAAGCCAAAAAGGCGGATTCCACGCCTGAAGAACTGCGCGAACTGTTCAACGACAACCCTTTCCTCTCCGATATGATGCAAAAGGTGGAAAGTCAGGTGAAGCCCGGTGCGAATCCTATGGAAGCGATGACTACCATGATGAGCTCTGGTTTGCTCCAAGAATTGGTGTCTGGAATGCAAGAAAACATCGAAAACGGTGATCTTGATATGGAACAGCTTATGAGTTCAGTTCAGAAGATGACCTCTTCGCTTCCTCCGGAACAGTTGCAGGCGTTGAAGCCTATGCTTGCGATGGCAGAAAGCTCTACGCCCACCATTCCATGCGAGCTCATTTCTAAAGCAAAGCGTGAAAAGCTTTCAGTTATAGAAGAGGAAAAGGAGGCGGAGAAGTCCAAGAAGGCGTGATTTATATTTGACAACAAACCAAATAAACCCTATCAATCCGTGTGGCGCAATGGATAGCGCGTTCGACTTCTAATCGAAAGGTTGCGAGTTCGAGTCTCGTCACGGATACTTTTTTGATTATATTTTATAATCAAAATAATTCAAGGTAAATAGTACATAGGATTTGGTAGTTTGACTTTCACACCAGAACATCTTCCATTAGAATCGCTCCACTGATCTCCGACAGAGATTACAAAATGAACATTCATTCCACTCAAACCATTCCGTTGGATCCAGCAGCGCGTTGTCGATTTATACAAAGATGCAGGCAAGGATTTTCCACTAGCACCCGAATCAGGCTTGTTTGAAGGTCTCGGGGCGCCTTTTCCCACTGCCTTTTCTACGTCGGCTGGATCGTGCATAAAGATGCCACCGTTAGATTGCACAACTTCCGAATTATCCCTGCTAGGTGCATACGCAGGATGATTCGAGCTGTCGCCTGAAACATCGTTTCCATACCAGTAGTGATAACCCCTGACTAACCCTGTTAATTTAGAAAATGCATCCATTTCTTTCAGAGTTTCGTTCACAACGGCGGGAATGCTAGCTCTTCCTGTAATGAAAACAGGAAGGATTCCCATTTCCCTAATCTTTTTTATGAAATCAACTACTGGTTGGATAGGCGGAAACTTACTGGCCAATGCCGCATCGTCAAATTTTTTCTGGTTGAACTTGAGCCCCATCGCTCCAAACGTATTCCAGACCGTGTCGTCTAAATCGAACGATGCGAGTGGTTGAATTCCCTGCGAAAGCATGCTGCAAAAACACCCTTTATTTTTTTCAAGCATATCTAATGCATTTTTCATTATTTTACTCACATCTTTGTAATACTGAGAGTTTTCATCGACCTTGTATATGTCAGTTTTCCCGTAGTAAGCTCTGATTTTATTTTGTTGAGCTTGGTCGTTTTGAAGCGCGCATTTTCCGTCTTCACCGGGGCAAAGTGAAATGTCTCCGGCTGTACCATTATTCCCCACGCATCCTCCGTATTTAGTATAAAATGTAGGCGATTTGGGATCTACAGAATCACCCCCTATATCCTTGCATCTATCGTTGCTCATTTTCCATTTATCCAGTGCATCGCAATTTCCTCCAACTACTGTAGAACAGGATTTTGGGACGTCAAGATCCGTCGCAATACCATCCACTGAACCAGTAATAGATTTTCCGTTTTCGTCCACTCCAAGTCGTTGTTGTTGTTCTGGTGTGTAGAAATTGGCCATCCACCCCCCCATATCCCTCAGTCCAGCGGGCTTTTCGATTTCACCGCGTGTCCACGCGGGTCCAATGACACCTGCCATATCTTTCTCGTTCATACGATTCGGATCATCGTTGTAGCAGGGGATTGGCATAAGACAGCTTTGCGGCGGCCTGCAGGGTGCACACGTGCCTATTTGACCTACCATAGAATAGGAATCAGATCTGGTATTTTTTTTTCTTCCTCTCATACTTTTCATTTATTTACTCTCCTTTTTTATTTATAACTCACGCTTGTCGTCGGAAAGGTGAGTGATTACAAAGTTATATAAGATTCGCTTGAGTTGCGGGGGAAACTTGTTGAAGTTGAATTGAGCCACGCCCGATTCTATGAACACGCCAGAGTAGGGTATGGTTGAATCTACACTGGGCGAGAATGCTGAAATTATCGCGTAAATCACCTCGTGAGAATCTTCGCTTAATTCCTGCACTCTTTTCACAAAGAATTCTTTCTCGGACTTACTGAGATCTTTGTACTTGCCGTTCTTACACGGTTTGCACTTGGTCAGCAGTGACTGGAACAAAGGAAACTTGTCGTAATCTATACTCATTTTGTATAAAAGTAATACTGTTATAAACTATCATTTTCACCTCACTATATCGCATTGGCTTCGTAATCACAGAACAAGCAGGGAGACACGTCAATTCTGGTGAAGTTGTTGTGAGGGAGAGTGTTCTCTCGGTCTTTGTACTCCTTTATAGTTAATGTTGCGGTTGCTGCGACTGCGGCGGTGCCGGTTATTATTCCTATCAAGGCTAGGGTGGAGATTATCATTCTTTATTGTTTTCAGTAAAGAATTATTTTGTTTAAAAGTCAAGATCAATGTCCTTGACTAGATACTTCATAAAGTTCTGTTCAGACTCTTCCGTGGTTTCGTCGAGCCCAGCATCGACGCGAGCTTGCCTGTACTTGTCAAAGTACTCGCTGTCGAATTCCGGGAACTCTTTGTCCATCTCCTCGATTGTTTCGCGACACTTAAGGATGAGGACTTTCACCTCCGCCATCTTTTTCTGATGCTCCTTGTAGTTCCAGACAAGCTGAGCGCGTTTCACCCTCGTCGTGATGTAGTCTTCAAACGGGTCATCTCCGGGCTTTTTCTTGACATCTTCCTTGAGGAGTTTTTCTCGGTCTTTGATTTCCTCCATTTCTCTGGCGTCCTTCTTTTGCTGTCTCTTGATGGCATTCCCCATGCTTTCCGCGGCCTCTTTGTTGAGGTCGACTTCGTGGATTTCGTCGGAGAACTTTCGCGACTCTGTAAGCGGGAAAGGGCGACCGACGTAGCAGGTTGAAATCTGGTTGTACGAGTCGTGATTTCGGACCAGGAATTCTGCCCGGTTATCGGCGTCAAGCAGAGTGCCGTAGTTTCCCCTTAGCTTTGCAAACCCGTACACGCCGTTTTTGTTGGGTTTAGCGTCTTTTGCCGGGGTAAAAGAGATCAAGCCTAAGAGTTGGTTTGGAAGTACTGGATCCGCGTAGCTTCTTTCCGCTCTCGTGTAATTTGTGACGTAGGATGTGTTTACCAAATCGTTTTTTGCTGCTTTCATCTCTTCGTCGTTCAGCGGGGCGGCCATAGCGGGTCGCCACCTCTTAGTGGAGTCTCTGTCTTCAGGCGCAGTCAGAGAGCTTTCGTTGGTCGGAGGCTCGCTTTTGAGCATTTTCCTAAGCTGATCCCTGGAGTCCACGGATTTAGTTTCGGTTGCAGATACGCTTGTCATTTTCTATGAAAGATCTATTCTTTTAACTAGTGTTCAAAATGATGGGTGATTTTATTTTTCGTCTATTTCAAATGAACATCAAAAGCCTGCAAACAATTTGCGCGGATGCAATTTTGGATTCTTTGGGGGAAAAACCTGATTTGATTCAGCAGCTTGTGGGGGAAAGAGCAATCGAACGGGTGGGAAGGGTGATTCGCAAAAACGAACGTCGCCGCGCAGAATTGAAGGTAAAAAAGAAAGCGGCGACTGAAATAGGGGTACTAGTTTCGGCGATGATTCAGGACATTCTGATGAATGGACTACCTCCTGTCACTCTGCTTCGCGATGACGCGTCATCGATAGCGGGACGTTTTCCGGACGCAGATCCGGACTTGGTCGAGCGAGCGTGGGTGATAGCTCGTCAATCTATAGAAGAGGTTGAAAATGGTTTCAGATTATAATTCTTTTTGAATAAAACAAAAAGAATGTACACTTCACCTACTGTTCAAACTCACACGTGGCATAATGAATCATCCGATTCTAATGAGGAGGAGATAGGCCGACTGCAAAAACTGCTGATCCAAGCACAAGCCCGACTCGAATCTAAGAATGAAAAGATAGATAACTTAACATTGGAATTGGACGAACTCAGCAAAGTGTGCACTGATCAGGACGATAAGATTCAAAATCTTCATCTAGAAGTTAACAAATTAAAATCGACCCTGGATACGGTTCATAACATTTTGCAGAACCCAGACAAGTATACCGTGCGCCACATACAGGAAACATTTTAGATGCCAACGCCGACATCACTGCTAGGACCACCGGGAAAGTAGCAGGATGGTCTGACGGTACCAAGCAACGCAAACTTTTCGACCCCGCCGGCTGATTTGACGACAGGACCACTTCCAGGAAGAGGCGCCATAGACCGTGGAACGCCGCCCTTGGGGCACCCAAAACGCATTTTAGAATTCATTCCGCATTCGTCTCCCCCAGTGACACCCACATAACATCCTTTTGTTTGTTGGCCTTTTTGATCATAACAATTGTTCATTTATTATATTACATAAATTAAATGAGCAACAATACCAATAGCTGTATCGCGAACTCCTGCTATGGAGTCTACAGAACTTCTTTCGACCGAATGATGCAAAACAAACATTCCCCGTTTTGCAAGCCGTCTTCCCAGCTTGTCTGCGATAAAGCGGGAAATCCAGTGCTGGCACAGCCTAAAGACCGAATCGTCGAAAAGTACCAAGCTCGCAGAGCTCACATGATGCGGGCACGCGCCATGCAGGCTAGACAGGCCGCCCGTCGCCAACGCATCGAAAGGTTTGAACAGAGAGCTCCTCCTCCTCCTCCAAAGGGTGAAGGTGGCGGCAAGAAGAAAGCGGTGGTTCTTACAAAGGATTGGTGCGGGTACTGCAAGAAGATAAAAGAGGAGATGAAGGATATCATCCGTATGCTTGACGAGATGGGTATCGATTTGGAAATGCCCGAAGACGACGACGAAGTGAATGCTCTTATGGCTGAGCACAAAGAGAAGGGCGCCACCGGATTCCCGGCTACGTTGATTATGGAAGGCGACGAAGTGAAGGACGTTGTCAGCGGCTACATGCCCGCTGAGCGTTTCGTGAAGGCGGTTCAAAGCAAGTATTAATTAATCCGATGAAGAATTATTTTATAAAACACATTTTTGTATAAAATAAATGTCTTCCGCAATTCAAACACTTGTTTTATATACGGAGCTAGAAAGTGAAGCGAACGTTTCACTTTCTATACCAGAACTGAAAAGATGTACCTGTGCCGAAAATATTGAAAGTTATAATGACCCTTTCGACGAGTGCAATTTCGACGTAGAGCCGTATTTGATGAGATCAAAAAAACAAAAACACATAAAGATTAATAACTCTACTACAAAATGATAATTTGTTGTGAAAAGCTACTCCCTGAGATCGTGCGCATTTACACAAACGAAGATTGGACCCAAATTGGAGATTTTGATCGACTAGATTACTTGTTGGACGATTGCATAGAGAAGAATGAAAAGATTGTTGTTTTATTTTCAAACCCGAATGAATTCGATCCCGACGAAGGGATCTCTTTTCCGCCTCTGCACATGCTGATGCGGATAATAGCTAGACTGCTTGCGGTAAGACACAAGCTTAAGGATGCGGTGCACTTCAACGTCATCCACTTGCAAGATGAAAACGCGAGAAACAGCGTAAACACCGTTTTGCAGTATTACACGCCCGCGAACAAAACACACGTAGTCGAAAGCAAAGCTGAAATTGCAGCGATCATAAACGACAAATCCAACTATACTTAATAGAGTAATGCCAGTACCATAAATGGACTTTAATTCCACTCCTATTAAATATATAAAAGATCAAGACGAAGACGATGAAAGTGAGTTTATGGAGGCCTCTACTGCCGACCAGGTGCATTTCCTGAGAGAGTACCTCTACGATTTCCCCTCGAAAGGACTCGAACTACTGTCTCATTTCGACCGCAAGTACAGATGCAGCGGGGTTAGTTCTCTCAGAAATATACTGGAAAGCGTTTGCGTGTCAGACGGGTTCAGAGGAGAACTCAAACTCATAGCAGCCGATGCGCTGCTTTCGTTCAAGGAAGACCTCGATGACAATCAGCAAATTGTCAAGCGGAATAAAACGCGAATGACTCGCGGCGTATTGAGTTTAGAGGCGGTCGTGGACTACCTCTGTACCGCCGAGGCAAACGATGTGTCCACCATCCTCAAGTTTGACGCAATAGTCAGACTGCACAAACTTGCCGAGTCTGAAACGAACACCGAAGAAATCAAGAGCAAGTGCGAGGCGAACATGAAAAGACTCATTTCAAACAAATCGGTGGAATCTCAATATCGACTAAAGCTGATTTCCAGGATTCCCTGCGATGCGCTCAAGAAAGAGTGCTTCATTTTCTTCTTGGGAGATGTCGGCAATCCAACCTCTATGAGAATAATCGCAGCGCAGGGTATTCTCTCCGCCGTCGAGAATAAATACGAATCGGACGTGTATGACGTGGTGATGGCTCAAATAGAAATTTTTGCAAAGGACAGAGAACTGGACGCGTTTATAAGAGCCGACGCCGCCGACGTGATTCTGGGGTACGGTACCGAAGAGCTGCAGGCTCAGGCCAGAATCATAATCAATCAGATCGGACTGGAACGGGGTTACGGCATCTACGCAAACACGCAAAACGTTCACGCCGACTCTGTTGACGAATCGATACGCGCTTCTCTGGACACCCTGAACGAGTGGAGGTCAAAACACTCTGATTTGGTGAAAAGTTTTGAAGACACGGTGGACGACTTCAACACGCGCAAAAATGCGGCGGAAAGAACACAAGAGGAAATACGAGATACAGAAACGGCGCTCTTCAGAATCCTGATGGGCACGCGCTCGTACAACGGGTTCACACCGCAGTCCCTGTTTTGCACAGTTTACGCGTGGGTAAACTCTCAGAGCGAAACTGAAAGGGCGGAGCTGTGGACGAGACTAGATCAAGAAATGGTCGATATGGTGAACACCTGCACTACCGGCATAGTGTCGCGATTAGTGAACGTGCTGTCTGGATGGGGAGGGTTCCAGATAAAAATAAGTTTCAAAGACCAAATAAAATCCAACTTTGTCGGCAGACTAAATGCGGTCGCGCGACAATTGGTTGAGCACGCTGAAGACGGGAAACACGCGTTCTACGAACTCAGGAAAAACGAGGTGGCGCTCGTTTATATAAACGACGTGTTAAAGCGTCAATGCGAATGCGAATGTGAATTCAAAGCAGAGGAGAAAGAAACGCTTCTGGCTGCAATGGCTGACAGAGGAATCGATGCAAACGGTCAGGAAAGAGAGGTCAGACGCGAAGCGTCATCGCCAAGCAGACGCGAAGCGTCATCGCCAAGCAGACGCGTACAATACACGATCAAGCGACTGGAACAAAGCAAGCCTGAGAAGATCGCGTCGTTTGAGAAGGAGTGTCCGGAGCTTCATTCGCGGGCACGGCAACATTTCGCCGACCGCCTTTTCATAGAGTTTTCAATAGAGGAGCCCAATCGGAAGTGCTTTCATTTGTTTTTCGGACACAGCTTTTCTAAAGTTGCAGAAGAACTTAGAAAAGAGTTTAATGGGTTTATGGATCCAAATGATTTTGAAATGTGCATGAGAGACGCCTTGTCCTTCTACGAAGGATCATGATCTGCGCATCCCCGAAGTGCCTCCCATTCCAGCTCCTGCCGGCAAGGGTGGCGGTTTGTTTATAGCGCTAAGTGGTTTTAACTTTTTGTTGTAGGCATTTTCGAACTCTAAATAACACACGTCTGACCTGCCGTGCGTGCTGTCCCCTATTCTCACAGAGTGTCCTCTCCTAGACTTGCCTATGGAGTAGGCGGGGATTCCACCGTGAGGATCTTCCTTTACAGAAGGATCGGGACCTTTCGGAGCTCCTTTCTGGTTGAAAGCTTGTTTGGACTGGACTCTCTTTGACATATTCACGACAAACTGAATGATGTCCTCCTTCTTGTATTTTCCGGCGTACCGCATAAATGGTTTTCCGTTTACATAGAGTATGATCAACGGAACGTACTGGATCTCGGTGATACTTCCCTTGGATTTTTGAACCAGTTTCATGTTTGTCCCGATGTTGAGCAGTCCGAACTGGCACCCGCCTATGGTTCCAGGGAGTTTTTTGAATATGGGCACTAGAGTTGCGCAATGTTTACACTGGGTAGAATAGAACAAAACCAACGAGAAGCTGGGAATCGGGTTGCAGAGAATCTTGCCTTTTGTTCCGTTTTCCACCGTAAAGTCGTCTGCTGTTAGAAATAGTAATCCGCTCATATTGTTTAACACTTACATTGGATGTGTTTAAATGCTGTATAAGAAAAATTGCAGGCATACATAATAAAAATATTTGTAAATATAAAATGAACGGATGTCCTAACAATAAATTACCCCCTGTTCCGTGTAATCCAGCGACTAAAACGGCAGTTATCCCTGCCTACGGTGGAAACGGATACTACTGCTCTGACCCCGGATGCCCTTCTATTACGGGTCCCGTCACCGGTTACAGAACTCTGGGAACATACGGTGGAAATGCATCTGACTGTTGCAATCCTCAGATTACTGCTTTGTGCGCTCAAGGTAACACTACTCTTGGTGCGAGAGAACAACACAGCTGCGGCGATGGTACCGTGTTCACCTGCAACGGCGGCACGCAAGGATGCTTCGACAATTCTCCCCTGTACTGTGGATCCGGTGCACCGAGACCGTCTAGCGCGGGAAATAGCAGGGGATCTAGGCGCTAAACAATATTTTTCCATAAAACTGAAAATGGTTAAATTTTTTAAAAAAAAAGTTAAACAACTACACCTTTCACTCTACTGATTGATTGAAAAAAAGAACATGTCTTTCTCAGCTTTTCACTCTGATACCTGGACGCGAATGAATGACCACGATGAGGCATTTTCGTCGGAAGACGAAATGTCTTTTAATGTCAGTGCCGAGGAGTTCGTCCCCTCTTTCAATGTCAATGCCGAGGAGTTCGTTTCTGATTCTGCGTTCACAAAGATAGAGCGTTCAGATCTTTCTTCTAAGTCTTTTCCAGGACGTCAAAAGCTTGCCCAGGTGCTAATCAAAAACTCTACTTTTGAACGTGCTGTTCAAGAAGCTAAACGCCTTGGCTATGTTTGCATAGTCGAGGTTCCATCTAAGCAAGGACCTGGACAATCATACTATCTTAAACGTGGTGGTCGTGAAGAAACACTCCGTTGCGCGCTGAGCAACCAAGGTAAAAATTTCTGCAAGAACAGAACTACGTATGTATTGAAAGGTCAAGATGCTTCCGATCTTGAATGTGAAAGCAGCGATGACGAAGGGTACTGTACGGCGGCCGAAGACCTTCCTCGCAATTTCGGAG